>OLOU01000605.1_pt1 | contig 30618 bp, 23 predicted proteins | sample 1672101 | NCBI WGS metagenome assembly OLOU01 (sample SAMEA3136645, study PRJEB25190) | human gut metagenome | biome: human gut; feature: human-associated habitat; material: faeces | place: Austria | collected 2013
CCCAACCTCCGAACTCGCCTCCGGCAAACATCTCCGGACCTTTTTTCGATCGGATCTCTCCGACCGATGCAGCCCCCTTTACGGCGCGCACGCCGTGCCGGGCTGTGCCCGAAAGCTGTCGCTTTCGAACGGCGTCCCGAAACGGCAAAGCCGCATCGTTCCGCCCTTCCCGCACGGCATCGCTACTCCCTGCGGGGCGCACTCGCCCGAACGGAATTGCCGTACCGCCCGGGTCCGTGACATCGAATCGCGGAAATAAAAGATTTTATGTGTTCGATCTCCTTTTTCCGACCGTTTGCCCGAGAAAGCATCCGGTTTTCCCTTCGACGCTATCATTATATCACACCTTTTTTCAAAATGCAATAGGTTTGTGGAAAAATATTCAATTAATTGCAGATATTCTATTGATGTTTTTTCGGTAATGGTGTATAATATACTCACAACTTCCACAAAAAGGAGAATTTACTAATGTCTTTGTCGAAAACCTTGTATCTGTCCGCCCCGTATCAGACAGCCTATTCGATCACAACGGACAACAGTGATCTTGAAAAGCTTCTCCGCATGAGATACGGCAGATACCTGACAGACGAAAGCGAAGACGGCAGGCAGTACCGCAGCGTCGTCATAAGCAAGTACAGACGGGCGTTCAATATGCAGTGCGGCGAAAAGCTTTACCGCACTCGCGTTCCGCTCCGCGCGTTCGACAGCTATATGCTGAAAACCGTGGAATTCGACGATAAGGTCATCGCGTTCCACGCCTCCGCCGTCGAGTGCGGCGGTAAAGCTTACGTCTTTCTCGCAAGAAGCGGCGCGGGCAAAACAACGCTTTGCGCATATCTCACCGCGCACGGCTTCGGATACATAACGGAGGACTGCGTTCTGATAGACCGCGAAACGCTCCGCGTCTATCCGTACACCGCACCGCTCCGCCTGCGTCCCGGCGGTATCACCGCGCTTGAAGCGGCGGGCGTCTGTCTGCCGCCTCTCAAAAGAATGCTCGAGGGTGAATTGTTCCGCTATATCTATGAGCCGGACAACCCGGTCGAAAAACCGCTCGAGCTCGGCGGGATATACTTCATCCTGCGTACCCTCAATATGAACGCCGCAATAGATATGACGGGTACAACAAAAATGCATCAGCTGATGCTGTCGCCGATGATACCGTATCCCGTTGACGGCGAATTTCTCAGGCTGATGACAAAGATCGGCTCCGTCCCGTGCCGCAATCTTGTATATAAGGATATGAATTACGCCGCGGAGGTGCTCGAAAATGCATAATCTCGACGGACGCACAATGGCATCCCTGCTGCGCTCAAACCTGAAATACCGCGTAAGCACCGTGATAACGGTGCGCGGGACAAGCATGCTCCCGATGTTCAAGCCGGGGGATTGGATCACGGTCGAAAGAGTGCACGCCCCGAAGGTCGGTGAAATCTTCGTGTTCCTGTACAAAGGCGCGCTGACCGTCCACCGTCTCGTAAAGATCGAGGACGGGCGTGCATTCCTCAAGGGGGACAACGCACTGCGGCTCGAGGACGTGAGAACGGAGGACCTGATCGGCCGCGTGACCGAGGTCAACGGCAGAACGCCCGCCGCCTTCCCGCCGGAGCTGATCGGCATCGCGCTTCTCGTGAACCGGGAATTCCGCCGCTGCGCCTACAGCGCGGAGAAAGCGAAGAAAAGCGATATATATATACAATATGAAAGAAAAATACGGGAGACCTTCCCCGATGCAAAAGGAGTAATATAATGAAAGTCTACAGAAAAAACGAAAAAATGGATTTCATCCGCACCGACGAATACGCAACGGCGGTGTTCGATCCCGACAGCGGCTGCACCCATCTCGTCAATGATACGGGCACCGGAATTCTCGACGCACTCGACGAGCCGTGCAAAATCAGAGAGCTTGTCGCGCGCCTGTGCAAAAGCTATTCGGCAAATCCCGAGGACATCCGACCGGATGTGGAAAGCTTCCTCAAGGATATGACCTCGAAAGGAGTCGTGCTCACAAAGTGAGGATATCAAAGGCTTATATCGAAATCACAAACAGATGCAACCTCAACTGCACCACCTGCTACAACCGCTCCGGGCTGAACACCGTGACGAGGGAGATCGGCGTGACCGAGCTTGAGCGGATGATCACGACGTTCACGGCATACGGCGCAAAGCGGATACTGATCTCCGGCGGCGAGCCGACGCTCCACTCGGAGTTCGAGAAGATCGCAGCTCTTCCGTCACGCTATCCGCAGCTTTCGTTCGGGGTTACCACGAACGGAACCACCGCCGCCGCAAGATCGGTACTCGCACCGGCGATAAAGTCGCAGAAGAACATGACGCTGCAGATAAGCCTCGACGGCTCAAGCGAGGAGACGAACGCGCTCACGCGCGGACGCGGGAATTTTGAAAAGGCAGTCGAATTCGCGCGTTCGGTATCAGATTCGCCCGCCGAAAAGCGGCTGAAGATGGTCGTGTCGAGAGGCAACCTCGCGGATGTCGAAAAATTCTACCGTCTTGCTCTCTCGCTCGGCTTCACGCCGGAATTCGCGTTCATCTTCCGCTCCGGGAACGGCGAATGCGAATGGGACGAAAAGACGCTCACCCCGCTTGAAAAGCTGAAGGTGATGAAAACGGTGCAACGCCTCAACGAAGAGAGCGGCGCAAACGCGCAGCTTCCGCTGTGCTCGCTCGGATGTCCGCTGTCGCTCGACGATTCCGAGCTGTCGCTCTGCGTAAAGACCGACGGCTCGATACAGCCCTGTCAGGGGCTGTACGACGGAAAGTTCACCGTGGCAAACGCGCTTTCATTCGACGAAGCGGAGCTTGAAGAAGGAATGCGCCGGGTGCGCGGCATCGCCAAAGCCCGCGCCGAAAGCGATTATTCCTGCGGGCGCTGCATCCTGCGCGAAAAGTGCGGCAAGGGCTGCATGGCGAACGCGGATCAGCTCACGGGAGACCCGCTCGCCGACGACGGCGGATGCGAATTCCGCAAAATGGAGATCGTAACGCTCAGCTTCGGCAAGCTGATTCGGGAGGAATTATGACAAAAGAAAACAAGAAAAAGATATTCGGACTGCTCAGCGAGGTCACCGGACACACCGCCGAGCTTCTCGCCGCGCTCCACGGCGACACGCCGCTCAAGGATTTCGGGCTGACCTCGATCGCCTTCATTCAGTTCGTCGTCGCGCTCGAGGATGAATTCGGCATAGAGGTGCTCGACAGCGACCTCGATTTCGGGAAATTTTCCACCGTCAACGCGCTGTTCGGAACGCTCGAAAAATATTTCTCGAAAAACACGCTCAAAAAGGTGCTCGTCTGCGACTGCGACAACGTGCTGTGGCGCGGCATCTCCGGGGAGGAGCCGACCGTGATCGACGCGGCGGCGGATGCGGTGCAGAACGAGCTGCTCAGGCTGTACAACGCGGGCGTGCTGCTCTGCATTTGCAGCCGGAATCAGCCGGGGAATATCTCCGCCGCATTCCGTCAGCCCGGCATGACGCTGAAAAGGGAGCACATCCTGATCTCAAAGGTGAGCGGAAACGATAAGCCGAGCGCCCTGCGCGAGATCGCCGCCGAGCTCAACCTCTCGCCCGACAGCTTTGTATTTGTCGATGACAGCGACTATGAGATCGGACTCGTCTCCGCGCTCATCCCCGAGATCACGGTGATCCGCGCCGATGCCGACGATCCGGAGCTCTGCGCAAAGATCGACTCATGCTTTGAAGGCGCAGACTCCGACGTCGACCGCACAAAGCAGTACCGCGATCAGAAGGAACGCGAAAAGGAAAAGCTCCGCTGCCAAAGCGTCGAGGAATATAATAACTCCCTCGAAAGCCGCGTCAAAACTTCACTCTGCGCCGAGGAGGACGCGCCGCGCGTCGCGGAGCTCTCGCAAAGGACGAATCAGTTCAATCTCTCCGGCGCGCGCTATACGGAGGACGATGTACGCCGCTTCATCGCTTCCGACGGATACCGCGTCCTCTCGCTGTGCGCATCCGATAAGTACGGCGATATGGGCATCGTCGGTGCGGCGGTCGTCCGCCTCGGGGATTCTCCCGTGATCGAGGGGTTTTTCATCTCGTGCCGCGTTTTCGGGCGCGGATTTGAGAACCTGCTTCTCGATGAGGTAAAGCGCGTCTCACCGAACGCGGGCGGAATATACCGCCGCACCGACAAGAACGCACGATTCGAAAATTTCTACACGGAAAACGGGGTGACGGTGCATGACTGATCCCGCGCCGCGCCCCGAGCGCCGTGACGCGCGGCGGGATTTCGCCGATCCCGGGCGTATATTCCGCGCGATCCGCGATGCCGACGCGGGAATCGAGCCCGACACGGACATAGCGGAATTTCTCTACTGGAACAACTGCCGCCGCCTGCTGTCGAATATCGACGTCCCGTCGGAGCTTGAGAAGCGCATCCGAACGGACGATATCGTCAACCGCATCGCCGTCGGCGAGCGCTTCGCCTCATGCCGCGAAGTCTTTCGCCGATTTGAAGAAAGTGATATCCCGTTCGCCGTGATAAAGGGCGCCGTCCTCTCACAAGCCGCGTACGGCGATCCCTTCACGCGCCGCTCCGGCGATATAGATATCCTCATCGGAAAGGACGACGCGCCGCGCGTAAAGGAGATCCTTCTCGGATGCGGATTCGTTCAGGGCAAGGTCGAGGACGGAGCGCTGCGGGAGTTCACGCGGCGCGAGATAATCTTTCAGTCCGCAATGACGCACCAGCTCCCGCCGTTCACGAAAAAGACGCTCAACCCCTTCTGCCCCTTCGTTCAGATCGACGTGAACACGGATATCTTCTGGGGAGAGAGCGAGCGTGCGTGCGATATGAACGCCTTCCTTTCGGACACCGTGAAATGCACGGTCTGCGGCGCGGAAACGAGAAAGCTCTCCCCCGTCGGCGAATTTATCTCGATGTGCCTGCACCACTACAAGGACGCAAATTCGCTTTACCTTCTTTCGCAGCGCCCCGCCCCGCTCAGCCACTTCTGCGACGTGCTTTACTATATCCGCGCCGGGCATCTGCCGCTGCGCCCTCTCACGGAAAATGCCGCCGGGCTCGGTGCGGCATCCTACGTTCATTACTGCCTGTACTATACCTATTTGATTTTCGGCGACAGCGCCGTCGGGCGGTATCTCAAGGCCTTCGACCGAATAAAGGGCGAAGATCTCACGGGATATTACGGACTCACGGCGGCGGAACGGCGCGCGTGGACCGTGCCGCTTGAAGAGCGAATGACCGATCGCGGCTTTTCGAAAAAGTTTTTCGCTTCTCTCTCCGAAAGCGAGAAGGAAAAGGTGCGGACCAATCTGAAATATATGTAAAAGAAAAGGGCTTTCGTGCGTGCGAAAGCCCTTTTCGGAATAAATAACGCGATTACCGTGCCGACGGACGCGGCAAAAGCGCGGAATCCGACAAAAAAGGAGGATTGATCGATCCTCCTTTGAATTAAGCATTATACTTCCGTTTTTTCGCCGTGTTCACCAATTTTATTACAGCCGCCGCCAAAAAAGCCGCGCTCATAACGGTGAGATACAGCTTGAACTGCACATCCGTGATCCGTATCGAAACGATCGATTCGGTCGGACTTCCCGGCAGGCTCATAACGAACAGAATGAGAGCGGCTATCTCCATAACCGCGCCGAGCAATGCCGGAATCATCGCGTGCCAATCGCTCCGCTTCGACGCGCCGCCGAAGCGCTTCTGCTCCGATGCCTTCAGTATCACGGCGATCACGAAAACGATTGCCGTCAGTGCACCGTACACCGAAACCGCGACGGTCGAATATCTCGCAAATACCGTGGGCGCACGCAGAGAAAACGGCACAAAGACCGCCGCCAGCGCAAGTCCCGCCGCCGCAAAAGTGTCGGAGCGGCTCAGTCTTTCGCCGTATCTCGCCGCCTCCGCGATCCTGAGCACTCCCGCGATCACGAAGGAAAGCGCCGCAGCCGCGACATACACGCCGAGCGCTATGTAAGACGAATTCTTATCGGGGAAAAGCGCATTCGTAAAGTTTACCGCCAGGATAAAGTACATCATGAAAATCGCCGTCATTATAAGTCCCGTAACGGTAAATATCTTTGATTTCATAAAGACCTCCGAAAATTTATTTTTGCCGACCGCAGTCGGCATGTATTTAAATTGTCCGCACGCGCATTCTGCATCGCATCAAAATGCGCCCCGGGTGCGCCAAAGCAGTACGATTCCGCAATCGGCACAGCGCATCCGCAAAATGCCGAAAACCCTTCCCATAAAGCGCCTCCTTTCGAATCAAAGCGCGCCTTTTCGCGCGTCGGCAGTCGGTTTCTACATATAAAACCTTACTTCTACCTTAGTTTAGCACATTGTCCTCTCCGTGTCAACATTTTCTTTTGCTTTCCCTAAAGCAAAAAGGCGCATCATATGTAAATATAACGTGAACGATTGTCCCAATCTCCGCGTCCTCTCGCCCGACGGATAAAAATTTTTAAAATTTTTTTCGTTTCCGTGCAACCAAACCGGAAAAATGCCGTCTTTATAGGTGAAAGGGAAAATACCTCACACACAGCGGAAGAAAATCCCCGCCGCAGCTTCGGCGGACACCACGGCAAATGGCAAAGTTGAGGTTTCGCACTCGCTTAACCCCTCGATCCCACTCCCCCGCAATTCATAATTCAAGTTCGGCGGCGGCAGCCCCGCCCGGAAAGGAAAGGCTTCGGAAAAGGAGCCGCACACAGGAAATGAACAGGAAAACAAAGAAACGCATACTCCTCGCATTAGAGATCATCTTCACCGCGATCTGCATTTCGGCAGCGCTCGTTTCGTGCCGCAATGCCGCAGTTCCGGCAAATCGCAGAACCGAAGCCGCCGTGACCGCCGCTTCCGCCGATGCCGAAACGCCTGACAACGAACCGTCGGATCGGGACAAATCCGAAAATCACGCAGTCCCGGCAAGCGCATACGGCGGCGCCGGACGCATACGCAGCGCCGACGCGGATGAAAACGCGATCCGCGCCACATCCCCCTCCTCCGGCAACGCATGAACCGCAAGGACCGCGCACCGCATTCACCACGCCGCAATGCACAATCCGATGTGCCGCACAATCCGATGTGCCGCACATTACGATGCGGCGCACATTCCGATTCGACGTTTTAAATCCCCGTGCAGCCGAAGATCGAGGCTGCTTCGACAATCCGAAAAAATGATATCTCAACCGAAACTGCGGAGGTCAAAATGAACATACTTTCAACGAAAAACGCACGGCGAATATTCGCCGCACTGCTCGGTGCCGCCTGCCTGCTCCCGACCCTTGCATCATGCGGTGCAACGCAGAATCCTGCCTCGCCGGAAGCGCAGGCGGAAAACGCCGTCCAAACGGGGTATTCGACAGATTCCCCGACCGACCCCGCAATGTTCCCGCAGGATACGCCCGGCGAGCCGAACGGAACGGAGTCGTCGGGACCGCCCGTGCCGGATGACGACACCGTGAGAAATAAAGCATATCTGCGCATTCCGCGCGACGTTGTCGGACTGCTCGATTGGGGCAGCCTCACCGAATACGAGCTGCAGACCGTGCTTCCGCTCATCTGCCGACCGTGGGACATTCCCGATCGGAGCGCCCTCTCCGACGATGACTACTACACGGCGCTGACCGAAGCCGCCGTCCGCGCATTCATCAAAAAAACCGGAATGCCGACGCGCAAATACCGCGACATATATTATAATGTATGGATCTACAGCAGCCCGATCTGCCTCGGCGAGGAGCCGGATGCCGTCGAGCGCTTCCGCAGATGCACGGATTGGAACATCATGCCGATCCTGCGGGAGTTCCGCGATATGCTCCTTGACTATCTGAAAAATTCCGACAGCGAGGAGCGCGCCGCACTGTACGACAGGATAAATTCGACCGTCTACAAGAAATGGAGCCCGATGGACGAGGCGGAAGCGCTCATCGATCGGGTGGGTGCCGATGAGTGGAATGCCGCACTCGAAAGGGCGCGGACATATGTTAAGGAAAACGAAGCCTTCCTCAAAAACAGATACGCGGACGCCGAGGGCGGATACGACTATTGGTGGACCGAGGCGCACCATCAGGCATCGCTGCAGCAGTTCACCGTCGCCGGAATCGTGCGCGACGCGGGCATCACGCGCGAGGAGCTTGAAAGGCTGCTCGAAAAGTTCATCTTCCCCCGATACGGCGAAAACTGCCCGACGCGCGTCGATTCGATTGCGATAGCCCTCGACGGTCTTTACGAAAATCTTGATCACTACGCCGATCTCCTCGGCGCGTCGGGATACGCATATCCCTTCCTCGTCGATTTGCTCTATGTCGGCGATGAGCTGATGACGTACGCTCCGCCCGATGAAGTACAGTCGGAGATCGCCGAGCAGTCGATACGCGGATTCATGAAGCGTTGGTAAGCGCATAATATAAAGCCTCGGCGAAAAAGCACCGAAACCCCGGTGCTTTTTCGTTCTTCAAGCGGCGTGCGGCTTTCGCCGGGCGAAGCTCCGACGGAAAATTGCGGCGGATATTGCAAAGTGCCCCGAAGCTGTGGTATAATATATGCGAAGAGATGATGCATATAAACCATTGCCGTCACCCTCCCCCGCAAAATCTCCCAAGCCCGGAAGGTCGGGCTGCCGAAAACCGGAGAAGCAAGCCTAAGCCTGTTTCCCTATCCCCGACGGAGTGTTCGATTTTGAATGTTTTACCTTCCCAAGCCCGGAAGGCCGGACTGCCGAAAATCAGAGAAGCAAACCTAAGCCTGTTTCCTTATCCCCCGACGGAGTGTTCGATTTTGAATGTTTTACCTTTACTATGAAACTTATTTAACTCAGATGCTGTAAAGCGGGAAGCATAATCCTGAAGCTGTTTCTCGCCCTGATATGCGGCTTCGGCGCTGCATATCTGTTCGACCTGTTTTCCGAGCCGTTCGGCTTTTCGCTGTGGCGCGAAAACAAGACACTGTTCATCCTTCAGGTCTTTGCCGTCATACTTTTTTGCTCGGTCGTGTTCTGGATCGGGATAATTCTCGTTTATGCCTGCAGCAGCCAGCTCCGCATGAAAACGCGCGTACTCGGTATTCTGTTTGCATGGATTCCGATCCTCAATATCGTCATGCTCATAATCATTATATACACCGCCGATAAAGAATACCGCTTTGAAAAGAAAAAGTACGATCTCGATCAGTCGCGCAGGGAGCAAAGAATCTGCTCGACGAAATATCCGCTTCTTCTCGTCCACGGCGTATTCTTCCGCGACTTTGAGCATCTGAATTATTGGGGCAGGATCCCGAAGGAGCTTGAGGAAAACGGCGCGTCCGTGTATTACGGGAATCACAACAGCGCGTCCCCCGTAGCCGAAAGCGCGGAGCAGCTGAAAAAGCGCCTTTTCGAGATCGTCGGTGAAACGGGATGCGGCAAGGTCAACATAATTGCCCATTCGAAAGGCGGGCTTGATGCCCGGTATCTGCTTTCCGATCCGGAGGCAGCACGTCACGTCGCCTCGCTGACAACGATCAATACGCCTCACCGCGGATGCAGATTCGCGGATTATCTGTTCGAAAAAACATCGGAAAAATTCAAAAAAACTCTCGCGGATACATACAACGCCGCGGCGGCGAAGCTCGGCGACACCGATCCCGACTTTCTCGACGCGGTGCTCGACCTGACATACAAAAAATGCGAGGAGCGCAACAAAAGCCTCACCGACCCGACGGACGTTTTATGTCACTCGGTCGGATCGATCCAGAGAAAAGCGACCTCGGGACGATTTCCGCTTAATCTGACAAACAGATTCGTCAGATATTTCGACGGTGAAAACGACGGACTTGTCGGCGCGGACTCCTTTGAATGGGGAAGCAAATTCGAAATGCTCGTTCCGTCGGGAAAACGCGGGATATCCCACAGCGACATGATCGACCTCAACCGCGAAAACATCAAGGGCTTCGACGTCAGAGAATTTTATGTGCAGCTTGTCTCCGACCTCAGAGAGGCGGGCTGCTGAAGCGTCATAGCCAAAGCGAAGCCGTACATCTATCTCCTTTGCGCGAACGCTTTCCGCGAAACTGACCTCGCATATATTGCGAATCTCTTCCTGCATTGCGGATTCCTTCATCCGCGGTACGCTCGCCCGCCGTTTTATTGTATTTCAACCGAAAAGACACTTCCGCGGAAGTGCCTTTTTATTTTTCCCTGCAAAAACGCAGCTGCCGTATCAAACCGGCGGCAGCACCTCACGCGCAAGCCGAAAGCACGACCGCGCACCTTCGAAAGCCGCTCCGTCCGCTCTATACCTTTATATGTCCCCTATTCCAGCAAAGCGTCCTCGACGGCATCCGGAAAATGAACCAACGATAAACCGCCTGCGTTACACAGTTCCGCAAAGCGCTCCGCCCGCTGCCTGTCAAAAAACACGTCCGAAAAGCTTGAAAGTATTTCGCCTCCGGATCCGACCGCTTCTATCCCGTAAACCGTATACGCCTTTTTCTCCTCGTCCTGCACTATGTTCTTTCTAACGCAATAAGTATATGCCATTTCGATTCCCACCCTTTGATTTATGTATTTGTTAAGTCTTATGTCCGCTTTGCTTCCCGAAAATCAGATCATTACCTCACAACCGCCCTTATTTATATTTGATTTATATTTGAATTATTGTTTCAAATGCCTCGACAATGTTGACAAGCAATCCTTTTAGATGTACAATATAGGAAGTGGTTATTCATTCCATTTTTCCTTTAATGCAGGCTCCGGATTTTTATCCGCCGCCTTTGCTTCCGGCAAATTCATGATAGCACGCAACCAATAAAACTTCAATACGCAAGTTTGCAAAACAGGGTACTCAACTTTGCATTTAAGAAACCGAATATGCAAAAAAGCAAGTCGTCTTTGCAATTTTTTAACCGAATTTGCCTTTTTATCTTAATTTTTATCAAAATCGTGCCCGGGACCGGAATCTAAAGCGTCGGAAAATAAAAATACGCATATGAACACTATTTTTGTGAAGGTGAATACAAATGATAGAAAAGTTACGACAATTGAAGAAAGAATCACACATGACCAATCAGCAGATAGCCGAAAAAAGCAACATCCCCGAAAGCACCGTTGCAAGGATCTTTTCCGGCAAAACACCCAACCCCACAGTCACCACAGTTGTATCTATGGCGAAGGCAATGGGATGCTCCGCTGCCGATCTTTTGAATGATAAAGACGATCCGGCATCGCCAGCTACTTCGCCGGAGCATACGGAAATCAGAGTGCCGGACGGCGGCGGGGAGAGCGCAGCCGCCGAAGGCACGGAGGCTTTGGCCGATTCGGAGCTTAACAGATTTGCTTCCTTTGTACGGGATTCTCTGCTTTCGGAGGATACCGCACCTCACGAAAGTATCTATGAAGATATGATCCAATTATACAAGTACGAGATCCGGAAAAAGGATGTCTGGATCTCAAGACTTTTCTGGTGTCTGGCAGGCATCATGATGTTTATTCTGTTCGTATTGGTATTTGATATTCTGAATCCGACCTTCGGGTTTGTGATGTATTAGGTATGCTCCGGCGGCGTTCGCATGTCCGCTTTGCAGGAGCTTGCCGCTCTGCTTTGACGCGGGTATGTGAGAGCTCCGCGCGCTCCGCCGCCTCGCCGAAAAAAAAAGCATCCGAAGATGCCTCAAGATATGACGATCGCCGTGCGTGATGTTTTCGATTGCGCAAAAGCGATATTGCCCGATCTGCCCGCGGTAATATTGTCGCCGCCCGCAAAACGAGTGTCGCCCGGCTTGCCGGACATTGCTGCGCAAAAATACCTCTCGCCGTAAGGCTGATATAACCGAAAACCGCACTTGCAATGCAAGTGCGGTTTTTTGGTAACGGCACAAGGATTCCGAACCCGGCGCCGCATTATTCTTTTCCGAAATTGTCAAGAGAACGCACTAATCAGATTCCGCTGCCAAATTATATTGTGACCGTTTGCAAATCATTTCATTTGTAATTTTCAGCCTGAAGTTCAAACATCTTATAATAGAATCCCTTCTCAGCCATAAGTGCCTCGTGCGTTCCGCACTCTTCAATCTCGCCGTTCCTTACAACATAGATGTAATCGGCGTTGACCACATTGGATAATCTGTGGGAAATGAGGATCGTGGTAGACGTGTTAGCTTTATCTAAGATCATCCTGTTCAGTTCTGCTTCTGCCATAGGATCAAGTGCAGCGGTTGGCTCATCAAAAATGAGAAGACCGAATTTCTTTGTCATCAGACGCGCGACCGCCAGCTTTTGTTTTTCACCGCCCGAAAGCATGATACCGTTTTCATCAAAATTTCTTGTTAAATCCGTATCGAAGGTAGCATTGTTCTTTTCAAGGACTTTATCAAGTGACAGACTTTTGAAAATAATATTCATTTCTTTATCATTAGCAGGTTCGTAGACGGACAGATTGTCTCTAAGCGGCAGCGAGTAAAGAGGAAACTCCTGAAAAGCTATTCCCACATTGTTTCTGTAATGTCTGAGTGCAATTTTCGTCAAAGGTTTTCCGTCAATAAGAATACTGCCTGAGTCAGGATCATACAACCTGAGAAGCAATTTAGTAAGTGTGGTTTTCCCTCCGCCGTTTTCTCCGACAATTGCGATTTTCTTCCCTTCGGAAATTTTCATATTGATGTTTTTCAACCCAAATCCGGAGTTCTCATATGTAAACGACACATTCCTGAGCTCAATATCATACGGCTTTACGGATTCATTAGTGCAACTCTCCTCGGTAGCGGCGTCAGGACAGTTTTCAATAACTGAGGGGAGCGACAGGAATTCCCTGATCTTTTTTCCGTACAAGCGTGAACTGTCAAGGTTGGTATAATATTTTGCAATTCCCTGAACCTTCCACGAAAGTGAGTTCGCTGCATTGAGAATTGCAACAAAGCTGCCGACCCCGACTTTGCCTACGAGGATCAGACTGCATACAATTGTCCTTATTACAAACGAAGAACCGTATTGAGAAACAGACTCAAGAAAACCGTAGAAAAATTCCTTAAGCTTGAATTTCTTTTGAATGGAGATATCCTGATTTACCAAGTCTTTGTATTTTGTTATCAGAATGTGAAAGATGTTTGTGCATTTGCTGTCCATAGCAGTATCTCGGTTGTAAAGAGTTCCCTGAATATATGATTTCATCCTATACACAGGAGTTGATTCTTCATTAAATTCCAAACTGAGTTTATTACCCTTTTTCTCAATCAATACTTTAATTACCACTGTTACAAGAGTAACAATGAGTACATAAATTGTGGATGACAAAATATAAGCCACAAGGGTACTGATTGTTGTGATTAACGATATTGCAGACGAAAACTGTAAAAATGTCTGTGCGGACTTCGCTGCATATTGACCATATGAAAGAGTATAGGAGTCATAGAATTCAGGAGTGTCGAAATATTTGTAATCTACTTTTCTGATTTGATTATAAACCTCAATATCAATTTTTGCGGAGATCTCGGCTTGCTTAATGTTAAAATAAAAATATGCCATTCCATCTCCCAGCATACCGAGTCCGATTTGTACTGCAAAAAAGATTACAAGTGTTATGATTACTTTAATAAATCCTTCTCCGGCGGTCAACTGGTTGATGGATGTTTCGAGCAGAAGTACCTCTAACATTGCCGACATTGTGCCTATAATCGCATCCCAAACAATATAAATTATAGAGTACAGCTTCCCATATTTCCAGTATGGTTTAAGCATAATTCCGAGATCGTTGAACCAAAGTTTGAATTCTTTGAATTTCATCTTGAATATGCAGTGTGGTACTTTACCACCTGTTCCCCCCTTCTCTCCAAGGATGTTTTGTCAGATAAATGATATGTTCTTCTGCAAAAGACAAAATAATTTCTTATCGTAACAGATACAACCAAGCCATAGCAGCGCTGAAAAATAAAACCCGGACGCAAAACTACATCCGGGATTTGGCTGTCGGCACTGCCGACCGACAGGGGTACAAAGACTTGAACTCAACGCCGCATTATTCTTTTTACGAGATTCAAATCCGCCCGACCGCGGCGCATGAAAAATCGCCTCGCATCAAATCTTCGAGAGCCCTTCGTATCCCGTATCTCTATTAAAACAAATAGGCATCCGGGGATGCCTATTTGTTTTGGCAGGGGCACAAAGACTCGAACTCTGGACACGCGGTTTTGGAGACCGCTGCTCTACCAACTGAGCTATACCCCTGTATTCTGTTGTCGCAAAAAGTTCTATGCAGTAAAACCGAGATTCAGCCTTACGACGGAGTTGTGCGCACCGCGCCGAACTCGGGAACACGGTAAGTGAGTATGCAATTAAAACCTACGCTATACCGTGTTCATTGCAGTACGCGCACGGCACGAAGCGGTGCCGGACGCAATGTTTTATCAAATAGAACTTGCAGGAATTATTATACCATAACTCTTTTTATAATGCAATAGCTTTTTTTAATTTTTGAATTTTTCCGAAAAATCGCGCGTATTTTCGAGCCTCGTCAAAACATCCGACCCGCAAATCTCCCGGCATCCGGACTTTAGCATCTCTCGACTTTTTTCCTTTTTGCGCAAACAATTTAATGTGAGCTTTACTGCATTTCTGCAAGTTACCCCCGAAAAGCCCTGTTTCAAAGTTTTTCGACTCTCTTTTCCGATTAATTTTGATTATTACAAAAAAATTTATAACAAATAATCGCAAGGCTATTGACAAACGCTTCAATCAGGTATAGAATGGTAGACAGTAAAAGCAGTTAAAACCCGATCCGGATAAATTCCGTGGATCGGACACCGCTTTTACCACTACCGACGCGAAAAAACGCGCGCGGAAAAAGGAAGAAGGCAGGAAGCATGACAGTGGTATGCAGAATGACAAAGTCCTACATCAGGACGGACGAAGAGGAGGAGGAAACGCCGGTTTACGGAATCAGCTTTTTCAAAACGGGCAGCTCCGAAAGGGCGATCAGGAATTTTTCCGACGTTTTTCTTTCGGAAGACGAGGCAGCGGAATTTTGCGCCGGCATAAACGAGAACGACCTCGATGAGATCCACATAGACGAGATCGTGCAGGATGCGGTAAACATAATTTCTTTCGTCTGATTCCGAGCGACCTTGCAAAAGATTCCATAAATCAGCAGATAAACGCCCCCTTTGTCTGTTGATTTATGGAATTTTTTCAATCGATTTCAAGAAAATTGTTGACAGTTGCCATAAAGTGGTATATAATGGTGATAGTTGGAATTCTTTGCTAATCCCCTGCCGAAATAATCTAAATATAATGAACCTGCCGGAGCGGGCAAACAACCATATAACAGAAAGGATGCTTTCGCACGGAACGAAGGCGGGACGCACAAATGAAGGTCATAGAATATCTGAAGAAATTTTTCTCGAACATGGCGTTCATGTTCAGGCGCACATGGAAATACGCCAAAAGCAAATATTTTTTGATGATCCTCGATTCGGTGAAATCTACGGTGCAGCCGTTCGTGCTTCTCATAATTCCGAAATATATTCTCGACGAGCTTGCCTCCGAGCGCAGAGTGGATGTCACTCTGCGATACATAGCCTATTACGCCGCCGCCGTGGTGGGCTTCAATCTGATCTCGCTCATAATAAGCAGGTTCGGCTCGGATCAGAGCATGAAAATAGATCACCGCGTAGCCATGGATCAGCACAAAAAATGGCTTCACATGGATTACGACAAATTCGAGAACGGAAGAGTCCGCGATCTCGAGGCACGTTCCGTCTCGGCGGCGGAGCCTCGGAATTTCGCCGAGGATAAGGTACTCGGCTTTATCTCGAACCTGATTCGCCTCGGCGGATATACCTACATAATCATGTCACTTCACCCGATAATGATCCTCTTCATTCTCACGGTCATCGCCGCAAACACGCTTATCGCAAGGCGCAGTGCCAAGCTCGGCTACGAATACACCACGGCAATGACTCGTCTGTCTCGCCGCTTCAACTACATATTCCGCACAATGGTAGATTTCAAAGTCGGCAAGGACGTGCGCATAAACGGTGCCGACAGCTGGCTGAAAAGTAAATATGAAAAGGAATCCGAGGAATACATTCGGGATCACCGCGCGCAGCAGAGAAAGCTGCTCGGCATAAACACGCTCTCCGACATAATAGGACTCATACAGACCGTCGTGATGTACGGATACTGCGGATACCTTGCGATCTCAGGCGGGATCACGGTCGGATCGTTTACGGTGTTCCTCGGCGCACTAACCGCGTTCACCGGAACCTTCAACGAATTCGTTAAACGCTTCCCCGCGCTCGGACTGCTCTCGAAATACATCGACGACTACAGGGAATTCCTGCGCTGTGCGGAGCATGAGGGAAAGGAGCTTGAAACCTCCGACATCTCCGCGCTTCCCGAGCACTGCGACATCGAATTCGTAAACGTATCCTTCAAATATCCGGACACCGACCGCTACGTCCTTAAAAACATAAACATTAAGATAAAAGCGGGGGAGCGGCTGTCGATCGTCGGCTACAACGGTGCCGGCAAATCTACATTTATAAAGCTGCTCTGCCGGTTCTACAAGCCCACCGAGGGAAAAATTCTGCTCGGCGGAGTCGATATTTCGACCTACCCTCTCCCCGAATACCGCCGGCGGCTCGCCGTGGTGTTCCAGGATTATCAGCTTTTTTACATGTCTGTCAGATACAATATCGTCCTCAACCTCGAAGAGGACCCGGAGCGCGTGAGAAAAGCGCTCGCCGAAAGCGGTATCCTCGAAAAGATCGAAGGGCTGGAGAACGGAATCGACACCTCCTACGGTCGGATCCTGTACTACCATTCGCGCGACTTCTCCGGCGGCGAGACACAGAAAATCGCCTGTGCAAGAGCGTACTACAGGGATTCGCCGATCGTCATCCTCGACGAGCCGACCTCGGCGCTCGACCCCGTAGCGGAAACACAGCTTTACGGGCGCTTCAACGAGATCATCGGAGACAAGACCGCCGTCTACATTTCACACAGACTTGCAAGCGTCAAGTTCTGCGACTCGATCGCGGTGTTTGCCGACGGCGAGCTTGTCGAGCGAGGAACGCACGCCGAGCTCATGAAGAAAAACGGGATATACGCGGACATGTTCACAAAGCAGGCGCACTACTATATAGAAAACGGAACAGACGAAGAGACAAGCGAGGAAATCACGGCGTAAGTGCCGTGCAATACCTCATGCCGCAAAAAGAAAGGAAGCTTTCGCCGCGCGAAAGCATTGCAGGATTATGACAAAGGAAGAACGCCGCGCAATGCGGCTTGAAAGAAAGCAGAACGCAAAGGAAGCGAAGGAAAAGAACCGCGAAAACTGCGGAACGCTGAAGGAACAGTACGCCAACCTCTGGTTCATATACAAATTCATATTCCGCACCTCGCCCAAGCTCGTTTTCATAAGAATACCGCTGCTCATGCTCCAGACCGTACAGGCTATGGTCTCCATATTCTTCGTACGCGAGATCATAAACGAGCTGACAGAGGGAAAGAGCATCCGGCGCGTGATTGTCCTCGCCGGGGCGATGGCGCTGACCGCATTTGCGCTCAGCACCTTCTCCGCCTTTTTGGGAAGACGCGACTCGATTGAGGGGGACCGCTTCAACTTCAAAGTGCAGAAATATCTCGCCGAATCGGTCATGGAGATGAGCTACGAAACGATCGAAAACCCCGATATGCAGAATTACGTCAGAATGGCGCAGTACAACCGATTCGGCATCGCACTTCAGTACACGACCGCGGTGGTGTCCGGAATATTCAACCTCATCGGAGTCGGCGCGATCGTGTTCACGCTCAATCCGACGGTCATTCTGATAATCGCCGTGACGAGCACGGTGCGTTTTCTGCTTGAACGGTATCAGAGAAATTTCCCACGCCTGTTTTCCATGCGCCGTATACAGTATCTGCGCAACAACGATTATTCCCTCGGTCTTATGAGAGATATCAAGTTCGGCAAGGAGATTCGCATCGCAGATATCGGGGACTGGCTCGCCGGATTTGCCGAAGAGACGTGGAGAGACAGGCTCTATCCCATTGATAAGGAATTCACGAGAAAGTACCTCGGCTTCGGCAACATAAACAGCATCCTCGGCGCCGTGCAGGATATTCTCGTGTATACGGTGCTCGCCCTCGAGGTAATATTCAGCGCGATGACCGTCGGCGACTTTTCCATGTACCTCACGGCGGCGAATACCTTCTCCGGCGCCATCATGGGCGTTGCAGCGAACTACTCCTACCTCATGCTGGAAACGACATGGTATATCAAGGATTACCGCCGCTGCCTCGACCTCGTAAAGAAGCAGCGCGAGGAGGGCGGAAAGACTCACATCGGGGTTCCCGCAAACGCCAAAATAGAATTCCGCGACGTCTCCTTCAAGTACCCCGACACGGATAACATTGTGCTCAGCCATGTAAACATAACGATCGAGGCAGGAGAAGCGCTTTCCGTGGTCGGTATCAACGGTTCCGGAAAGACGACCTTCGTCAAGCTGCTCTGCCGGCTTTACGAGCCGACAGAAGGCGATATCTTCATAAACGGCGTGAATTCCAAGGATATCCCGCTGACCGAATACTACCGCCTGCTCGGAGTGGTGTTCCAGGACTTCTCGCTCTTCAACTTCACCGTCGGCGAAAACATAACCATGAGCACGGAGCACGACGAAGAGCGGCTGCGCGAGAGCATAAAAAAATCCGGGCTTGAGAGCAGGATCGAAACTCTGCCGCACGGCACCGACACATATATGTTCAAGGAATTCGAGCCGGACGGGATCGAGCTGTCCGGCGGCGAAGGGCAAAAGGTCGCAATCGCGCGTGCGATATACAAGGAAGCGCCGATCGTCGTGTTCGACGAGCCTACAAGCGCGCTCGACCCGATCGCCGAGTACAACATATACCGCAACTTTCACGACCTCGCCGAGCAGCGCACCGCCATCTACATCTCGCACCGCCTTTCGTCTACGAGGTTCACCGACCGTACCGCCGTATTCGCAAACAACACGATCGCGGAATACGGCACGCACGACGAGCTGATGCGGATCGAAGACGGAATATACAGGAAGCTGTTTCTCATGCAGGCACAGTACTACCGTGAATAATTACGAGAAAGGACACCGAACTTGGACGAAAAAATAATCTACAGCATAAAAGACATCGCAGTCAATCCCGATTTCGTCGGAGTGATAGTCGCGCCTCACTCCGACAGCTACATCTTTGAGGACCCATCCGAGGTGCCGGAGGAGGTGCGGCAGATAACCGATCACTTCCGCAGCGGCACGCCGCTTGATTACGCACTGCTTGACTGTACAACACACACAACGCTCGCAACGGTGAATTTCAGCCGCATCGAGGGGCTTAATTTAATGGACAGCGTGTTCTTCTTTTTCTGCATCGTCTGCGAAAAGGAGACCGACGCCGCGTTTTCGATCGAAACCATCTCCAAACAGCGGCTCTGGATAAACGGAAAGATCACCGCACTATGCTGCACGGACCGCGACACCAGCCGCCAGCTTTTCACGCTGACCCTATCCGCCGGAACTAACGTAATTTGCTTTCAGCAGCATGATTCATATTCGTCGTTCCTGACAACGGTGCGCTTCACCCCGCTTGAATACGAGAATTCCCTCGCGCACAACTCCATGGTGAAAAACAATTTCCACTATAAAAAGGGCGAGATCGCAGCGGAATTTGACGGAATCTTCCTTCAGAGAGATGAGTTTCAGATAAGCTGCACTCCCGTGGATTCGGTCAATCTCGACCTCAATGAACCGGTCACGCTTTCGATCGAGGACAGCATAACGGGAGAAGTGATGTATTCAAGGAAGCTGCGCTTCTTTGAATACATCCGCATCGACCTTTCAAAAATCCCCTTCACGAAGAAATCCCCCTTCCACCATGCGCATGCCGTTCTCCGCACAAGGACGCGCGGCGGCGGCGAATACGCCCACTCCATAGACGTTTTCCCCGTCGTTCCGTGCGACTACATGAAGCGGACGGAGGACAGAGCGCGCCGTGCGCTTGAAGACCCATCTCTCTCCGAATACGCTGTCGCCTGCCTCCGCTACAATCTCGCCTGCATATACCACTTTCCGGAGGACGATATCAGAAACTTTCTCGCGTGGGAGACGTTCGAACGTGAGATCTCCATGATCGAGCGAGGCGAATACGACACATATCTGCAAAGCCCCGGAGCGAAAAAGCTCTACTATTTCACACACATCGACGATCAGTGCATGAGGTACTGCATCTGCCTGCCGAAGGGATTTGACCCCGAGCGAAGATATGCACTGCTTATCATAAATACGATAACCTCCGCCGACGGCTCGATGTACTCATATTATTTCGAACGCACAGACGCTTTTCCCGACCTGATCGTCGCGGATATCCACGGCAGGGGGATGACGACCGGCAGCTACGTCGGGGATCGTTCGTTCAGAGAGATCCTCGCCGACATAGAAAAGCGGTACCGTATCGACGAGGACAGGATATACGCCATGGGGCAGTCAAACGGCGGATACGCGACATGGACGCTCGCGGAAAAAAGTCCCGACCTCTTCGCGGGGATCTATCCATCGACCGGATACCTGAACCCGAACGAGGTACGCAACCTTTCAAATATGCGCGTCCGCTTTCTGACCTCGGACGCCGATCCCGGTCATATAAAAAATACGGAAGGCGTCGATGCGTTCAGAGACTGCCTGAAGGATTACGAATGCACGACATTTCACAAGCTGATGCACAACGTGTTCGAGCAGGTGCAGTTTGAAGAAAACGCGCTGCGTGAGCTCCTCTCGGCGAAGCGCGATCCGTGGCCCGACGAGGTATGGCTCGATACTCACATGAACCGCTACGGACGCGCATATTGGGTCTCGCTTCACTCGATCGAGAGCGGTCGGATATACGCCCACATCCACGCCCGCACGGACGGGGACAACATTATCGCCGAGGCGGAGAATACAAGCTCTTTCGCGCTCACGCTGCCGCCGAAGCTCGATCCCGCAAAAACGCACGTCCTGCTGAACGGCAGAGACTATCCCCCCACCGGGGAAAGAGAGCGCCGATTCGAGATGCGCGGCGGGGATTTCGCGGAGTGCGAAAAGTTCACCGAAAACACAGCGCCGTACAAAGGCACCGGACTTGTTGACGGATACATCGCGCTGATGAAAACGGTGAATCTGTGTCCGGAAAGCAAGATTCTCTCCGATATCGCAAACGCGATCAGACTGCCGAGATCGAACACCTACGACGGAGGTGAAGCGGCATCGTACTCATTCATTGACAGAGATGCGGACGAGCTGAAGGACGCGGAATTTCTCCGCGGGCGTTCATTCGCGGTCGTGACAAAACGCCCGTCGGAATATACGTCGGACTTTACGACGAGCGTCGATCGGATGCTTGAAATACATACGGATGCCGACGGATACGAATACCGCGGCGCGCGCACGGACGGTCCGTACTGCGTGATGCAGATCGCCCGGAGCCCGTGGAGTCCGACGTGCTCCGTTCTCCACGTCAGCACGAACGATGAAGAAACGGCAAGGAAGAACGTCTTCACAAAGCGCATCCTCCTCCCATCCTACATCAATGCATTTCATCCGTATTACAACAGCTGCGCCATGATATTCGACGGACACACATACAAACGGATCCTCGATTACGGCTGCGGCATCGAAGAGCTGTCGCCGCGCAAAAATTCCTGACGCCGCTCAGCTTTGCGGACGGACTTTCATCGAATCACGGGAGTCGAAAACCGAGCCGTTCGCTCCGCAATCAAAGGTTAAAATCCCCGCTTCGCAAACTCGGGTCCTCTGTGCAAGCTCATTTCCCTCCGTACAAAAAAACAGAGGAGAAGCCTGAGCTTCTCCTCTGTGAAAAACAATATTACGGATTTTTCCGATCACCGTTCCGACCGTGCGGAGCGTTTCGGAATTCGAGACTTTCCGCGATTACTCGCCCTTTGCCTCGTCGTCCTTCTTATCGTCAGCATTTGCCTCGTCAGCCTTTGCGCCGCCCTTCTTCTTGGCAACGATTATGATAACAACAACTGCTACAACAACAACTGCGCCGACGATGATGAGCGCGATAGCCCAGCCGGGAAGTCCGTCATTACCGATGTTGCTCATGTCATTCGGGGTATTGACCTTATCGGCAGCCTTGGTGGTAGTCGGAGCGTTTGTGGTCGTAGGAGTGCTGTCGGGAGCCTTGGTGGTGGTATCGGGAGTCGTAGACTCGGGAGTCTTATCATATGTAGCTGCGGGAGTTACGGTATCAGACTTAAGAGTAACAGCGTTCGGACCGCCGACAGTCTTTTGAGCATCCCTGCACTGACCGCCGCAGATTCCCGTACCCCAAGTGAGCCAGGAGTCAGCACCGGAGCCGGAGCCGTTGAGAACTACGAGAGCCATACCGAGAATCTTGTCAGCCTCGGGAGTGAAGTCCTCACCGATGGTCTTCCACGGAATAGCAATCTCATAAGTGGTGGTGCATCCGAAATCTTCTTCGCTGTTAGGATCGTTGGGAACGGTGGTGATAGCGCAGAGTGTGTCGGTCATGATCTCTTTAGCTTCCATGTCGTAAGCCTGAACGGTCTTACCGCCGTTTACGAGAGCAAAGCCCGCGTTGATAAGGTTTTTCGCGTTCGCCCAAGCGTTCGCGCCGTTGTCCTTGTAGTTACCCTTGCTGAAAACATATGCATCGGTCAGATAGTTGAAGCCCGGAATCTTCTCTTCCATGCGGCTTGCAGGTCCTGCGGGATCGATACGGGTCTGGAGGCAGTCGCCGTTCCAAATATCGTCCTTGCTGTGGGTGTTTGCGAAACCGTCGATATCGTTAACGATCGCACCGATATAGAAATACTCGTCGTCCCAACGGAGCCAGAGGTCATAGCTCATCTTGAGCTGAGCCTCGTTCGAGAACTCCATGTAGGTGTTGGTGGGGCTGGGAGCCTCCTTGTCATCCTTGTTAGCTGCCTCCTCACCCTTTACGGTGACGGTCTTCTCGCCCCACTCCTCAGTGGAGAGCGTTCCGTCTATAGTGGGCTTCGACGCAAATTTGAGAGCGTCGGCATCAACGTTCGTTCTTGCTGCGAAAGCCGGGATAGCCAGCATTGCGGAAAGCATGACCGCGCAGAGAACAAAAGCCAGAAACTTCTTCATCATATCCTCCAAAATTTATTATTGTGCGCCGTTATTTCCGTAACAAGCCGTTAACCGCGCGCACATATTCACGGTCTTATTTTATCACATGCAAAGTGCAATGTCAATACATTATCCTTCATTTTATCAATCAAACTGTCTAATACCGATAAACAAAAACTCTCGAACGGCAGATTTTGCCTTCGGGAGTTTCCTTTTTTTCATTTTAGATACCCGCCACGACCGCGCAAACGCCACATTCCGCACACCGACCGTACACCATGTCCTTCCTCCGCGCCTCGGCACGCGCCCGACCTCGCGGCGCGCTTTCCCGTATCTTCGCTTCCGCCCGCACAGCTTCCGAGCGCAAAAAACGCGGCGGAGGAAAAACAGCAACCTGTTTTTCCTCCGCCGCGCGGAAATGTTAAAGTTTATCGGAATCCACGCAATTTCTCACGCGAAACCGGAGTCATTTTCCGTAATCAGACAAGAGATCTGATGAGAAGGATGATGTCCTTCATGTTGACGCTTCCGTCGCCGTTAAAGTCAGCTGCTTCCTCAACAATCTTGAGACCGGTCCAGCCTGCCTGGTAACGGATAAGAAGGATAACGTCAGCGTTGTCGGTCTTGCCGTCGCCGTTCATATCTCCGGGAAGAATAGGATTACCGAGCTTCTCGGAGTAGTAGCCGTCTTCACTGTTGACATTCATCGGATCGTAGTCAACGATGTTTGCCCAGTCGCTCGAGCCCTTGCAGTTGCGTCCGATAGTGCTGGTGAGGAATGCACGGTCGGTGGTGGAAATGTTGTAGTCGGCGAGATCCACATTACCGGTGTTCTTCTCAATATTAAAGGTAAGATCGGTGGTGATCTTGATGTTGTCAACGATCGCCTTGCCGCAGTTGTAAAGGATCGGAGCAAGCTTGTTAAACTTCGGATCCTCGGAATTTGCGGGAACGGTAATGCAATCCTTTTCTGTCTCAACCGCGAGAGCACCGTCAACGTAGAGAGATGCTTTCTTTCCTTCTATCTTGAGAGTGAGTCTGTGCCATGTAGCGGGAACAAGTGCTCCTGCACTCTCATCGGTGTTGGGAAGCGTCCACTCATAGGGAGCGGAAGCAAAGATGTCGGTGCATCCGTTCTCCCAGCCGAAGTTACCGATTACCCATGACTTCGAGTTGTAATCGTAACCTGCGAAGGTGCCGTATCTGGCATTTTCTTCGCCGTCCTTGCCGCCGAATACAAATCCGACAACAGTGGTCTCGGGGTTAACGGGCTTAACGTCGCAGAGAGCGACTTCATACTGCATGATGACATTGGAGCCTGCATCGTAGCGAACGTCATCGGCAGACATGTAAGCCTGACCGTAACCTACTGCGAGAACCTGATCCTTATACGGAACGGGGTCATTAACGGGCTCATACTCGAAGAGTCCGTCGACCTTTTCACCGGTGAGAGCGTCCGTGCCGACGAGAGTGATTGCCTGAGAACCGCCGTAAATGTTCGGATTCAGCTTGCCCTCCTTGTTGGCTTCGGTATCATCCATCGCATAAGTTGTTCTGTCGGTGATACCGGAACCCCACTGAAGGAATCCGGACCAATCCTCGGAGGCAGAGCTGGAGTTAAGATAAACAGCGGACATACCGAGAACCTTGCCGATACCGTAGGTTGTCTTGTTGATAGGCTGATCGCCTCTGATGATCATATCCCACGGAAGAGCAACCTCGATGGTAACGAGCTCACCGGTCGCTGCGGGAGTGACCTCCATAGCAAACTGAGCGATGCTGTCGTGGTTCTTGTTCTTCTTGGTGAGGTCGCCGAGACCGGAATCCATGTCGTAGAGCCATCTCGGCTTAGGATCCTTGGTGGATGTGGTGTTGATCGCACATCCGGTGTTCATAAGGTTTTTGACATCTGCCCACGGCTTATCGTACTTTTCCTTGTTGAACGCGGTCACGGTGTGGTCGTAACCATCCTCTGCAGCTGCCTGAGCGGAGTTCGGACCCTTGTCGTCAACACGGAACTGGAAGCAGTCGCCGTTCCAGATATCGCCGCGGCTTCTCTTGTTGTAGTAGCCGTCGTAGTCGTCGATCTCTGCTGCAATGTAGTAGTAGTCATTATCCCAACGGAGCCAGATTCTGTAATTAAGCTGAGCGTGATCGCCGGCTTCCTCTTTCTCATTCCACACGGTGGTGTTTGCTGCGCTTACTGCGGTTGCATCCTTACCTGCAGCTTCAGAGCCCTTTACCTCAACGGTATAATTGCCCCACTCTTCAGCAGAGATTACACCGTCAAAGGTAGGCTTATTTGCGCCGAAAGCAAGAGCATCGAAGTCCTTGTTCGACTGCGCTGCTGAGGTAGGGAGGACGCAAAGCGAAGCAAGCATCACACATACCATCAGAAACGAAAGTACCTTTTTCATTTTTTTCTTCTCCTTACAAAGTTGCATGAGTCTTCATGCTTGATGTATCTATATTCTATCATCTCTTTTATTCAAAGTCAATAGTTTTCGAAAATTGAGTTTAACTTTTTGTGCAATTACATAAAAAAAGAGACACCGCATACCGGGACGCGGAGCCTCTTTTTCATAATTAAGACAATACAAACGGTAAATTTGTCCGGAATCGGCAGATCCTGACTCACTCCTCGCCGTCTTCGCCGTCGCAGACTTTCTTTCCGCAGGCGGGGCAGGTAAGCTCCGAGGGTTCGATCGACTCGTCAAAGTAGATCTCCTCGTTGCAGTGAGGGCAGAACATCATACGGAAATCGTCGTCGCCGCAATCCTCGCCGCAGTCGCAGCAGTTTCCGTCGCATTCCTCATTGTCGTCGTAATAATCGTCGTCATCCTCGTCGTCGTCATCGCCGAAGAGATACTCCTCGACGTCGCCGAGATCGGAATCGACCTCTTCGATGTAGTCGTTGAGCTCCTCGAGATCGGAATCGATCTCATCCATGGAGGAGTCGATCTCGTCGATCGCACCCGCCATCTCGCCCACAAGGTCGATCAGCGCGGCGATAAGCTTGCCCTCAGCGCTCTCTTTGTCGTAATCGAGACCGTCTGCAAGCCCCTTGATATAAGCACTCTTTTCGGAAATTGTCATTTTCGTCCGTTCCTTTCCTTATCATGTGCCGCGGCATGCATACGCATTGCGGTCACGTTGTTTTATGCGGTCAAAGCCGCATTCGTGCAATTCGGAAAAACCGGGCACCGCACTCAAGCTCTTTCGAGATACTCTCCGGTTCTGGTGTCGATGCGGATAACATCGCCCTGGTTGATGAAGAGCGGAACCTTGACCTCGGCTCCGGTCTCGACGGTCGCCGGCTTGGTCGAACCGGTCGCGGTATCGCCGCGGACGCCGGGCTCGGTAGCGGTAACCTCAAGAGTAACGAACATGGGCGGCTCGACGGCAAATACGTTTCCGTTGTAGGAAGCGATCTTGCACATGTCGTTCTCCTTCACGAACTTGAAGTTTGCGGAGAGCTTGTCGGCGTTGAGCGGAAGCTGCTCGAAGGACTCCATGTCCATGAAGTAGTAGAGATCGCCGTCGTTGTAGAGATACTGCATCTCGCGGCGGTCGATGCGCGCGTCCTGGAATTTGTCGGTGGGGTTGAAGGTCGTTTCGGTGACCGCACCGGTGATCACGTTCTTGAGCTTGGTGCGAACGAATGCTGCGCCCTTGCCCGGCTTAACGTGCTGGAATTCGATGACCTGCATGACCTGTCCGTCCATGTCGAAGGTTACACCGTTTTTGAAATCGCCTGCTATTACCATAAAATAAAGCTGTCCGCCCTGGAGCGGGGGACACTCCTTTCAAAAATAATTTTTATACAGTCACTGATATTTTATAACAAATCCTTTCTTTTTGCAATAGGAAACGCACATTTTTTTGCAAAGCGGGGAAATTTATTTGAAAGATCGGAAGAAACGGGCGCATCTCCTCCCCCGAAACGGGAATCGCGCGCCTCATTTTTCGCAAAATGAGCGGGAGCGGGGGCGCGGCAGAGAAAACGGGAGGCTGCCGGCGGTTGACGGAGAAAACGCGAGGCGGTCTTCGGGCGGCGAGTGCATTTACTTTGCCGCACATCCGCGCGAGTTTTCCGAAGTCCTTCCGTCCGTCATGCCCTCCCGCGAAGCCGAAAAGGGAGGGCGCAAAGCCCTCCCTTCCCCTTTCGGGATAATACCGTATTTTTCGTCTGCGGAAAGCTCCGCCCGCCGTCCGAAAATCAGACTATGCCCTGCGCCATCATCGCGTCCGCAACCTTGAGGAAGCCCGCAATGTTCGCGCCCGCAACGAAGTTGCCCTTCATTCCGTACTTCTCGCACGCTTCGGAGACGTTCTTGTAAATGTTCGTCATGATCTCGTGAAGCTTTGCGTCAACCTCCTCGAACGTCCACGAATAACGCGCGGAGTTCTGGCACATCTCGAGTGCGCTCGTCGCAACGCCGCCGGCATTCGCCGCCTTTGCGGGTCCGAAGAGGATTCCCTTCTCGAGGAACATCTCGGTCGCCTCGGGAGTCGTGGGCATGTTCGCGCCCTCGGCCACCGCGAAGCATCCGTTCTTTATAAGCATCTCGGCGCCCTCGGTGTCAAGCTCGTTCTGCGTTGCGCACGGGAGCGCGATATCGCACGGAATGCTCCAGATTCCCGAGCAGCCCTCGTGGTACTCCGCATCCGCGTGAACGGAAACGTATTCCCTGATTCTCTTTCTATCGACTTCCTTTAGCTTCTTCACAAGCGCAAGGTCGATTCCGCCCTTGTCGCAGATGTATCCGTCGGAATCGGAGAGCGCAACGACCTTCGCACCGAGCGCGGTCGCCTTTTCGCAGGCGTAGATCGCCACGTTTCCGGAACCGGAGATCACCACGGTCGCTCCCTTGAAGGACTTGCCCGCCGCGCGGAGCATCTCGTCGGTGAAGTAGCAGAGACCGTATCCGGTCGCTTCGGTGCGCGCAAGGCTTCCGCCGTAGGTGAGTCCCTTTCCGGTGAGAACTCCGGTGAACTCGTTGCGCAGTCTCTTGTACTGACCGTAGAGGTATCCGATCTCGCGTCCGCCGACACCGATATCGCCCGCGGGAACGTCGGTGTCCGCGCCGATGTGCTTGGAAAGCTCGGTCATGAAGCTCTGGCAGAAGCGCATCACCTCGGCGTCGCTCTTGCCCTTGGGATCGAAGTCGGAGCCGCCCTTTCCGCCGCCGATCGGCAGTCCGGTGAGGGAGTTCTTGAAGATCTGCTCGAAGCCGAGGAACTTTATGATGCCTTCGTAAACCGAGGGGTGGAAACGGAGTCCGCCCTTGTACGGTCCGATCGCGGAGTTGAACTGGATGCGGAATCCTCTGTTCACGCGGACCTTGCCGCTGTCGTCGACCCACGGCACGCGGAATTTTATGACTCTCTCCGGCTCGACAAGACGGTCGATTATTCCCGCTTCGACATATTCGGGATGAGCCTCGATCACAGGCTCAAGCGTTTCGAGAACCTCGAGCACCGCCTGATGAAATTCAATCTCGCCCGGATTTCTCTTCTTCACCGTCTCCATAACGCCGCAAAGATACTGATTTTTGAGTTTCATATATTTATTTCCTTCCTTCGGTATTTGTACACCGCTCACCGAAGAGCGAACACCGCATCGGATTTGACTGAAATCCGAACGATTCCTGCACACTGATGAATTAATTATACGGCAGACAGCGCCGTTTGTCAATAAAAAATTGCGTGAAATGAATTAATTTTCTCTCAAACTTGCAAAATGTGTCGTTTTTCGGAGCTTTGACGAACGCATTTTCGCCCCCCGCGATCCGAACGGAAAATCCGTCGGAAAGACACCTTCGCCCGACAGCGCGCACCTGCGGGGAAAAATTTTTCGGCGGATGAGGGGAGCGCCGTGCGCAAGTGTGCCTCCCGGCAAAAAAACAATTCCGGCGAAATTCCGCATCTCCGGTGAGATCCTCGCCGCCCGTCGGTAAATGAAAAAGCCGCGCACGGACGAAATCCCGCACACGGCAGCGAAAGCGCAGACGCGGAGGCACAGCCGCCCCGCAGTCACGCGCAATTTGTGATTTATAATAATGAAAGAAAGCGTGCAAATCCCCTCTCGCCTGCAGTCGAGGATAACAACCGCCGTGCAAAGCCCCGCGAAAATCCGAGCGCAATACCGGACAGGCCGCCGGGCGCTGCGCTCACCGAACCGCAAATCGGATATCCGCCGCCGACAGGCGGAAGGCGGACAAACCAAAAAGCACCTGCATCCGCAAGTGCTTTTTTTGGAGCTGCTACCCAGATTCGAACTGGGGACCTCATCCTTACCAAGGATGTGCTCTACCAACTGAGCCATAGCAGCATTTGACATCGGCTATTATATCAAATACTTTTCGCTTTGTCAAGTGTTTTTTCACTTTTTTCGTGTTTCGTGCTGTTTTTTCGTCCGCGCCGTCATTTCGAACGCGATCCGGGAGCGAAAAGTCATACTCCGAAGTCCTCCGCCCCCTCACATCAAAGCCCGAATCTGCCCGTCCCGTAAAGTCCTCTGCCGCACTGCGCCGCACGCTTGACATTTCGGCACGCAGGGGGTATACTATACTTATCTATATATCAAAAGGAGGTCGGAAATGGACAAATTCAGATTGGTTTCACCGTACTCCCCGACGGGCGATCAGCCGCAGGCGATCGACCTGCTCTGCGCGGGGCTTGAAGCGGGAATGCCGTGGCAGACACTCCTCGGCATCACCGGCTCCGGCAAGACCTTCACCATGGCGAACGTGATCGCGCGGCTGAACCGCCCGACGCTCGTGCTCGCCCACAACAAGACCCTTGCCGCACAGCTCTGCACCGAATTCCGCACGTTCTTCCCCGAGAACGCCGTCGAATTCTTCGTGTCGTATTACGACTACTATCAGCCCGAGGCGTACGTCCCCGGAAAGGATATATATATTGAAAAGGATTCCTCGGTAAACGAGGAGATCGACCGCCTGCGCCACAGCGCGACGTCCGCACTGTTCGAGCGGCGGGACGTGATCATCGTGGCGTCGGTCTCCTGCATATTCTCGCTCGGTCCGCCGGAGGAATACGCGGGACAGGTCACGTCGATCCGCCCCGGCATGATGCTCTCGCGCGATGATGTAGCGGAGCATCTGATCTCGATCGGCTACAACCGCAACGATATCGAATTCGCGCGCAACAAATTCCGCATGAAGGGCGACACGCTCGAGGTGTTCCCGTCGAACTCAAACGACCGCGCGCTGCGGCTCGAATTCTTCGGCGACGAGATCGACCGTGTGTCCGAGATAAATCCCGTAACCGGCTCGGTCGTGCAGGATCTCACCTATGCCGCCGTATATCCCGCGAATCACTACATCGTGTCCCCGGATATGCGCGAGAGCGCATACGAGGAGATCGAACGGGAGATGGAGGAGCGGGTCGAATACTTCAAATCGCAGAACAAGCTGATCGAGGCTCAGCGGATCGAGGAGCGGACGAGATACGACCTCGAAATGCTCC
>OLOU01000607.1_pt1 | contig 30541 bp, 28 predicted proteins | sample 1672101 | NCBI WGS metagenome assembly OLOU01 (sample SAMEA3136645, study PRJEB25190) | human gut metagenome | biome: human gut; feature: human-associated habitat; material: faeces | place: Austria | collected 2013
TATTGGGGATGCGCTCACTGTGGTTATCCTCGTTGACCTTGATGATCTCCACGCCGCCAATAGGCGTGTTGTAAAAGTGGAGCGTCTGCGTATCGTTGGGGTTGACAACCACGGTCTGGGTACGGGTGTTTTCGTCAATGGTGTAACCGGGGATCGATTTCACCTCCGTCGCTACTATGGTGCCGGAGATGCCGGAAATGGAGATTTTACCTGCCTTATCCGTCCGGTACAGACCGGTGGAGGACAGCGTGCCGCCCGCAGCATCTACATACGAGCCATCCGCGTAGACGATCTTGAACTCGACGCCCTCCAGCGGCTCCTTTGTCACGGAATCCTGCTTTACGATGATGAGATTGCCCTTGGGGGCGTTGCGGAACTTCAGCGTGGTGACTTCATTGGACTTGACCTTGACGGTCTGCGGGGTATCATCGAGAATGTAGCCCGCCTTCGCGCGGGTTTCCTTGATGACAAGCGTGGTACCGGGGGCAACATCCGTAATCGTGAATGTACCTGCGCTGTCCGTCACGAATTTGCCGTTGGCATTGCCGATGAGATTGCCGTCGGAATCCGTGACAAGGAACTCCACATCGGAGATGGGAGCGCCGGTCACGGCGTCCACCTTTTTCACGAGCACGCCGCCCTTGGGCTGGTTGCGGAACTCCAGCGTCATGACGGCATTGCGCTTGATCTTGATGCTCTGCGGGGTATCGTCCAGAATATAGCCGTCTTTTGCCCGCACCTCTTTCGCGATGACTGTCATGCCGGGAGTCAGGCCGTCAATGCGGATGGTGCCTGCGCTATCGGTCACATACTTCCCGTTGGCATTGCCGATCACACTTCCGTCTGAATCGGTAACGATGAACTCGACATCGGAAATGGGGGCGCCGGTTACAGCGTCCTTTTTGACAATAAGCAGAGAACCCATCTTATCGTTGCCAAAGGTCACGGTAATGACGTCCTGATCCTTACCGGAGAGATAGACCGTTTCCTCGGCGTCGGTGATCACATACCCGTCCGGCGCGGAGATCTCTTCGCAGACATAAGTGCCTGCGGCGAGGCCCGTTAAAATGGCGGTTCCGTTTTGCGAGGTTTTGATCTCTCCAACCACGGTACCACCAGTGCCGGAGGTGCCGCCAAGGTAGCGGATTCTAAACCATGCACCTTCCAGCGGCTGACCGCTCTCGCTGTCCACCTTGCGGATGATGATGGCGGAAAGGGGAGCGTTTTCAAAGGTCAGGACTTTGCTCTCACCACCGGAGATGAAGCATTCCTGTGTGGCAGGCTCCTTGATGGAGTAGCCGTGCGGTGCTTCCAGTTCCGTCACTTTGTACCAACCATCTTTGACTTCGGGGAGAATGATCTTGCCGCTTTCATCAGAAAAATAGGTACCGAGGTCGTTCAGTTCACCGGTATCGGTGTGGTTGCTGGCATACCAGACCTGGAACTTGGCACCCTTGACGGGATCGCCGGTAACGCTGTCCACCTTGCGGATCTCCAAGCTGGGCTTGAGGGCGTTGAAGAAGGTGACGGTGGAGGTCTCACCAGGTTTCAGCGCTACTTCCTGGGGGATGGGGCAGAGAATGACATGGTTGGGAACATTGATCTCCGTTACTTTGAATGTGCCAACAGGAACAGAGTCGAGGAAAATCCGCCCATGGTTATCGGTCGTGGCGCTGGTGGAAAAGCTGCCGTCGATCTGCTCGATGCGGTAGGTCACGCCCTCGATGGGCTCACCATTGGCGATGTTCTTCTTGACAATTTCAAGACCGGGCTTTTCATAGTCAACGAAAGTGACCTCGGAGGTTTTGCCGGGGCGCAGCGCCACGGTCTGCTCGGTATTGGTTACGATGTACGGCTCGGGAACGGATTCCTCACGCACAACATAGACACCGGCAGGAATGGCCGAGAGCGTTGCGGAGCCGTCCGTCCCGGTCGTGACGGAGGTGGAATAGCTGCCGGTAACGGACTTAATGGAAAACACCGTGCCGGCAATCGGTTTGCCGCTCATGGCATCCCGCTTGGTGATCTTCATATCGGGCAGTGCGTAATTTTCGGCAGTGACCGTGTACTGCTTATCGCCATCTGTGGTATCCACATAGACGCTGATGGGGGTAGGATCGGTGCAGTACCCGGCCGGAGCCTCCGTTTCTACGAAGCTCCACAGGCCCTTGGTGACATCGTTGACCTCGATGATGCCGCCGTTTGCCGTTACATCGCTGCCCACGATCTGACCGTCCCGGTAAATCAGAAAGCGGGCACCATCTAAACCACGGGTGGTTCCTGCGGCAACCTTCTTCAGCGTAATATCGCCTGTACCCGCAGGGGGAATATCCGGTTCTCCCGGCTGCGCTTCAAGAGAGAGTTTTCTCGGCGCGTAATAGTTGAAAAAACTCTGGCGGCCCTTTACGCTGGACTTTGCCCACACTGCCCATTTTGCGGTGTCATCTTCAACAACCGTAGCAATGACGCCCTGTGCGGCGTACTCCTCGATCTGTTTCTGGAAGGCTGCGTCCTCCTTTGCTTTTTCGGCCAACATCCAGTCAATATAGCCGAGATAGGTTTCATAGGTATCCGCGTTGGCGTAACCGCCACCGTCAATATCTCCATCGCCCTCACCCTTAAAGGTCTGGTGATCCCACACATAGGTCTGTGCTGCCATAAACAGGCTGCCGGGGATGTCACCCTTATAGTCCGAAATGAACGTCATCATCCATTTGAAGTTTTCAAGCTGCTGGGCATCCAGTTCACCCATGCCGCTCTGCGCCAGCGCTGTTTTCAGGACAGCGTCCGCGTCCGCGCCGGTGGCAGAGGTATAGGTGTAAGAGTTGAGGAACGACGGAGTACCCCAGCGGTAGCCGTAGCCGCGGTCCATGCAATAGAGCATTTTCCCCGCTGCCATGGGCTGCTTATAGCTGTAGGGCGTTCCATCGTGGAGCAGGCGTGTGGTCCAGTAGTTTGTATTGCTGGTGGGCTTGATGCCGGTACCGGTGCTGGACGCTGCCAGTGCCGAGGTAGGCAGCAGACTCAGAACGGTCACCAGTACAAGCAATAATGATAAAAGTCTTGTTCGAATCTTTTTCAAGGTCTTTTCCTCCTTTTTCGCAAAAGATAAGCAGACCAAGTTTCCTCGGTCTGCTTGGTTGTGTTATGAAATTGTTCATCGTAATTGGACTTCCGTTAATGTCAACTGATTATGCGAAGTCACCCTTTTGCTGCGGGCGCATCCACCCATGTGACATTGTAGCCGTCCAACAAGAAAAGCTGAACGCAATACCAGTAGGGCTCGTCCATGACGGTACCTTTTGAAACGCCAACGCCGATCTCATGGTATCTCGTATTGAGCATATTTTTCAGATGTGCCGCGCTATTCTTCCACGCTTCAACTGCAAAGGACGGGAGCGAAGAATCTCGAATCTGCCATTCTCCGATCAAGTGAATATTTTCACCGATGTATTTGCAGTCCGTGACTGTCGTATACTTTCTCCCGCCCGGCCTTGTGTGAGAGTAGACACCGCTGGCCGCCATCTCATCTGCCCGTACCTGCGCCGCCTGCATGAGCTTGTCGTTGACAGTCAGCGCGGCAACACCTTTTTCGCGGCGCAGAGCGTTGGTTCGGTCAATGATGTCCTGCTTGGCCGCAGCAGCATCGAAGGGCTCTGCTGTTTCCTGCACGGCGGCTGCGTCCGATGTTCCATTGACAGAGAGATTTGGCTGTGCAATTTCGGACAATTTCACGTCATAACCAATCCTTGCCAACGTGTGGCAGATCAGCACCGCCATATTTCCGCGGGTAATCTCGGCGTCCGCAACAGTTTCTTCCGCAGCAAGTCCCAACTGAACGGCAGTCCGGCAGGCAGACAGACTGATAATCCCATACAGCATCAACATCATTCAAGCACCGCAGCATCACCGTGCAGGCCGCCGCAGAAGTAACAGGGTCATTGGAGCCGTAGCGTCCATTGCCATACCCTGCAACCAGATTATTTGCGACGCAGTAGCCCACATAGCTTTTTGCCCATTCCGGAACATCCGTAAAGCTGCAAAGGCTGCGGTAAAAGGCGCTGTCCGTTTCAAATTGCTCGGGATCTGTGACAATTCGGGTGAGCAGCGCCGCCATCTGCGCCCGTGTCAGCCCCTGCTCCAGCATCATGTCGCCAGACTCGTTGCCCAGCATAATGCCGGCTTCACTCAGATAGGCGGCAGCAGACTGCTGCGGACTTTTTTCGGCGGCAAAAGAAGTTACTGTTAAGGATAGTGCAGCAATTACAGCGAGGGAAATAACTCGGATCCGCTTCAAATGATCACGCCCCTTTCCGGTAAAAGACGGTGGTTACACTTGCGGTCATGCGTCGGGTAGCTTCGTCAAAGGTGCATTGATCAAACTCGCAAATGCCCATCCGTTCTGCCTGTTCCGCGACTTCCGCGGGAAGGTCAACAGTGATGTCCATTTTGACCCGTATTTCGTCATCTTTCCTATTTGGTCTGAAATTCTGTACCAAACTGATACTTCCTTTTGATTAAGATTCTCCGGAGTGATTTGAGGATAATACAGAAGATTCAGGCTGTCAAAGGTTTATTTTAAATCCTTACGCCGATAAAATGGAGACACAACATTTTTTGCACAATTCCATCCGTTTTCCACCATTTTATTGAGTTATTTGCACTGCTTGAACGCAAATTCTTTTTTCAGGCTGATTGGCGAGGCAGGTGGTAAGCGTGATACGGTTGTCTGCTGTCGCCTGCAGATAGCTCCAGTCGGAATTGGAGATGGTCTTTACCAAAACGACCTCATATGTGCGGGTGCCGTAGATCGTGGTATAGGTGATGGTGTCACCGATTTCCAGATCCTTGATGCTGCCGATGGTGTACTTGGCGCCCCGGTTATGGCCGCACACGCCGATATTGCCGTCCCACGCTGAGGTGGAGCTGTAATGCCCCAGTCCCTTTTTCATGCTTTCTTTTGTTTCTCCTTCCCAGACCTTCATGTTGATGTCCAGGGATGGAATTTTCAGGGTGCCGATGCTGCCGTCCTTTCGCTCCATATCTTTGGCACTTGTATAAGCAGGCTCCTGATAGGACGAAATGACGGGTGTGACCGCTGGGATACCTACGCCACTATCCACACCGTAGACACCGGAAGCCGAACCGCCTACAGTCTGCTGTAGGCCGGGGAGTCGGAGCTTTTCCATGACACCGGTTTGTGTGGTGCTGAGAACGCCGTAGGGGAGTTCGGGGATCTGATAATCCACAAGATTTTTGCTGCCGTAATGATACGCGGTACCGTAGGTGTCCTCATAAGAGGTCGAAGGGTAATAGTCGGTGTCCGCGGCTGTGTCAAAGGTATAGTCCGCGGCAAAAGCGCAAATAGAAAGGGATGCTGTTGCTGTCGCCGTCAATGCCATGCAGACCAGTTTCTGAAAGAGTTTCATGTTTTTACGCCTCCTGATCTTCTTCGTTTTCCTCTGTTTCATCCGCTTCACATTCTGCTTTCACTACGGCCTTTCGGCGGCATACAAGCAGCGTGCCGCCAACAGCGGCGCAAATCAGAACGATTCCACCTAAGATCCAAGGAAAGTGATCCGCAAAAAACGCTCCGACCTGAGCAGCAGCCGCGCCCTTGTGGTTCGCTTCTGTCCCGATATAGGTCAGAACATAAGTAACACTTTCAACACCCTCGTGGGTCACATCGCCAACATACTCCGCTGTTGTAACATAGCCTGTAGCCGCCTGATAGGACGCTTTCGCAGAGTAGGTAGCAACAGCCTGATATTGAGAGGGCATCAGCGCCTCACCCACAAGATCGGTGCCGGTGACCTGCCACTCCACATTAGCGAGGCTCAGGGTTCTGCCGTTCTTGATGGTTGTCGCGGGGACATAGGACATATCGTTGCGGTCAAGCTGTCCGATGGTTTTGGTTTCCGTCACCGTGTAGTTTTTCGTAGCATAGCCGGCGGCTACGGTATTGAGACTGGTGTGATCCAATGCGAGGGTACCCTGAAATCTGCCGTCATCATATTCGATGGTGGGCTTGAGCTGCTCAAGGATCAGAGCAAGGTCATCTTTTGTTGTTTCAACTGTGATGACCTCGGTATGAATCTGTGTTTCTTCCACGGGATTTTCACTTTTCACAATGTCAGCGAAAGTGTAGAGATATCCTTCCAGCTCAAAGGGCTCCTCAATCAGCGCTGCAGGATCCTGCTCAGGGGATACTGTAAAGGTTTTGATCGCTTGCTGACTGCCGTTGAGGTTTTGAACCACCGTGTCCGTAGGCACCTCCAGCGCAAGGGCATTGGAGGTAAGAACCAGCATCAGCAGCACACAGGATATTACTTTTTTCATGTTTGGGATAGCCTCCTTCTCAAATAATTTTTGTGATGCGCATTCCTGCCATACGGTCAGGCGGTATGCCGGATACCTGCTTCATGACGCTTTCTCCTCCTTGATCTTGTATTCTACCGCGCGCTCCGGATGTTCCCGTAGCGCGTCAAGTATTCTGATAGACTGCTCCAGCGCCTGCATTGTATCCCGCTTCTGACGCTTCACAAAGCCATGCAAAAGCAGAACATCTCCATTGGGAAGCGTGCAGAAAATGATGCGTATGAGCACTTTGCTCTTCACCCGCAGCTCCCAGAGATCCCGATAGCGCTCGATTGAAAATCGCTTGAAATGCGGTTCTTTCATTTCCGGCTTTTCAAGCTGGGTCAGGAAATACAGCCGCAGGAGGATTTTTTCCCGCAGCCGCGGATCAAGCCCATCAATAAAATCGGCAAGCGGAGCGGACTTGCTTGTTGGCTGATAGATTAGGATTCCCTTCATGGCTCCGTCACCTCCATTGCCTTGCTCAGCTTCTTCAGATGGCAGATAAAACGCTCTGCAAAGTCCCCGGCAAGCTCCGAATCACCGCTGATCCACCAAATTGGATTGGGAAGCGGCTGAGAGAGCGCGTCGTATTGCAGACAGATCAGCAGAAACTTTTGCCGTGGTTCGGCCTGCTCCGCAGCTTCATATAGTCTCCGAAGGATCTCTGTGATCTCACAAGAATTCTGGCAAGTGTCGCACAAGTCATCAAACAATAAGCCGGAATAGGCGCGGCTCAAGGCGTCCAATGTGGCTTCGTCCACACTTCCATCTATCCTCAGAAGGCCCATACGGTGCAAACGGGCCTTCGCCCCATCGTCAAACGGATTTTGCGGTCGTGTTTTGTGGAACTGTATATTCATTTCTTTCATCTTTGTACCTCACAATGGGATAGAAAAAGGCCCGGCACCTTGCGGTGTCGAGCCTTCTGGCATAAGTCTTATTATTCTTTGTCATCTGCTTCGGCTTGCGCCGGCAGCGCGGCGGCTTCTTCGATCATGCCCACAACCAAGGTGTTCATCTGCGCGGCGTTCTGCGCAGTAATAACCGGAGCGCCGGTGCGCTCCTCAAGAGCCTTTCGTGCTACACCGGCAACCTCACCGCCCTGTCGGGCAACCTCCATACTGCCGGAAAATCCTTCCGGCTTGGAGGCTTTGGAAATATCACGGGTGGACGCCTCGGCCAGCATAGTCAAGACCAATTCGGTATCGCTCATGTTGTCCCGCAGGTTTTCCTTTTTCAGCCCCTTGAGATTCTTGTACTGCCGCGTGGTCATGCCGGACCACGTGCGGGTGATCTCATCGGTCAGAATCGCAAATTCACGCCCCTTTTCCACACCGCGTTTCTGCCACTCATCGGTAAGCTCATTTCGAATGCGGATAGAGAGCAGCCTTTGATGTACCCAATCAGGGTCATAGCCCTTTTTCAGATAGGTTTCCAATGCGCGGTCGATGGCCTGCTCCGGATCAATGGTTTCCTCAATGCGTTCCCTGCCGACCTCTGCCAGCCAACGTTTCACCGGTTCCGCACGGGGGGATGGGATAGACTGAATAATGCGGAGAAGCTGCTCGGTTGTGGCAGCGTCGGTCTTATAGTTCTTTCCATCCGACGATTTCATTTTCAGTTGTACGATATTTTCGTACAACTGAGTTGCCCCCTCAGACTTCAACTTGCGCTTCAAGTCACTCCAATATCTGCGAGGGTTTTCACTTCCAGTCAGTACATGGATTACATCGACAACAGAGAAGTACCACTCCTCTTGTTCTTCATTCCAAGCCGTGCGAATGGGTTGATTTTCAAAAAGCTGAATTTTATTCTGTTCGCTCATAGCGTTGCTATCCTTTCTCTTTCTTTTTTCGATTATACATCAGCCAATTCGCTGCCGCAAGAACTCCAGAAACAGCTCTTCTAAATCTTCATCGCCGTTCAGTTTGTCCAGATAAGGTGCAAATTTCCTACGGTCAAAGGCGATTTTCTTAGGTGGTGCAGCGCGACGCATTTCCTCGTCTGCCCGTGCCTGCCGCCAAGCCTCATACAGGGCTTGGCACTCCGCAGACGGCGGCGGACAGATATGGACGATCTTCTGCATAGCAGCCTTATTGAGTGTGTATCCCTCAATGGTGCACATTTCTACAAATGCCCTTTGAGAGTCTGCACCATAATCGGCAATGAGTTCCGCACAGGCAATCGGCAGCTTGCGTGGACTGTTCTCCAAAATATCAGCAAGCGGCGGAATCAGTGCTGCCAGCTTGATGGCCTTGCGGATCTCATACTCCGTCACACCGAAGAAATCTGCAACGATCTTTCGGGCGTTGTACCTTTGGCGATTCTCGCCAAAGGTCTCGCCGTCGCTATCTCCATCTAACTTTTGGCGAGAATCGCCAGAAGTTGAGTTGCCTGAAGATTCCTTCAACCTTTGGCGATTTTCGCCAAAGGTTGGATAGGCTACATTTCGTTGCCCATTTCTGTTGCTCTCTATAAGCAACGCTCGATACGCTTTGCCCCGTTCAATGATGGTGAGATCCTGCCGCCGCAGGAGATTGGTGGCAACCGCAATGGAAATTGCTCTCGCGTCATCGGCCTCCACGACCTCCGCAGGAATTGTTGAGTGTCCGGTCAGCCGCCACGCTTCAGTACGATTGTGTCCGGCAAGGATCTCATACTGCTCACTATTCGGAATCGGACGAACAATAATGCGCTCGTAGATGCCCTGCTCGGCAAGCTGCTGAGAGAATGCACGGAGTTTTTCGGGCGGGTAGGGATGAAATCCAATGTCTGCCGTGCGAAAAGGGAAAAGACTGTTGATCGGCAATTCGCAAAAGCGGGGGGTTGCCGTATCTGCCTTTGCCTGAAACATGGTTTCATAAGCCACATTGCCTACTTCTAGCTCTGATGCTTGCTGCGCTGCGCTCATGCGCCGCTTTAACAGGTCATCCATGCTTTTCTTAGCCAAGCCGCAGCACCTCCTGGGCAAGGGAGCGATAGGAGTCAGCAGCGGGATTCTTAGGTGCATAATCCAGAATGCTCATGCCCGCTGCCGGACATTCCGCAACCTTGATCGTCTGCTCAATAGGGCGGTCAAATACATGAATGCTGTCACCGTAGATCTCGCCCACGCTGGAGCGAACGCTTTGGCAGAGCTGCGGGCGGGACTGATACATAGTTAGGAGAATGCCCGCAATCTTCAAATCGGGGTTGAATCGATTCTGTACATTACGCACCATTTCTAAAACATCGGGAATCCCTTCACTGGCGAGGAAGTGTGCCTGCACCGGAATGATGCAGTAATCTGCCGCAGCCAGAGCATTAACGGTCAATAGTTCATGCTTCAGTCCACAGTCTATGATGATGTAATCATACAGTCCACACAGGGATGCCAACAGCTTGTCCAGCACCTTCTCGCAAGGGTCATCCGAGATACCAGATGCGTTATACTGTGAAAGCTGCATAACCTGCAAGCGGGCAGCAGCGTCCGCTAACCGCTTGTTGGCAGGGATCAGGTCAAGGCCGCTGCTGGTATGTAGGACAGCACGATCGAGGTGGAGTTCCAGATCCTCCGGAGAGTCGATTTGGACAAGCAGTAGCTTTGCCAGCGTATTCTTCTGTTCCCCCGGCGTATAGCCGAGGGCTGCGGTGAGATTGCCCTGGGGGTCATTGTCGATCAGCAGGACCTTTTTATCTTCGGCTGCGAGGGCGGATGCGAGATTCAAGGCGGTAGTTGTCTTGCCAACGCCGCCCTTTTGGTTAGTGATTGCGATAGTATGCATACTCATTTTTGAACTCTCCTCAGCAGTTCTATGTGTTTTCTTCCTTTGCACGGCAAATTGTAGTAATCTTCTGAAGAAACAAAATCCATCAGTGGAATTTTAGGAAAATATGTTTTATTAAAACATTTCAGAGCAATCAATTTCCCAGAATGTTTCCAGTCTAATATCTGCTTTGGGCGATATCCCAAAATCGCGCATACCTGCTTTTCTGTCAGCAGATCCGGCAGAGAGGACATTTCCTGCTCCACAGCCAACCGAATAGCGCCGCCTAATTCACTTGAATATGGCTGCGGTGGAGTATATGGGATACAGTTGTGGCGCTTGCCCTTGAGATAGTACAATGGATTCTGTTGACGATCAGCCAAATACCTTTCAACTTCTTCCTTTGCAATTTTGTATCCAAATCCTTTTCGTTTCGGCTTCTCTGCGGATACCCTGCCGGTTTCTATCAACCACAATGCAGTTTCCTTGCATATATGTGCAATTTGGTAAAATTCTTCTTTGCTGATATAGTCTTTTTGAATATCCGAAAGACTAAGCTGCCTGTTTTTCATACCCGCACCTTCAGCCTTCTCTCCGCGTAGTCCTCGCTTAATACATAGTCAATAATGGACTCTTTGAAGATCCAGTAGTGCGGTTTAATAAAGATGGCTTTTACAAGCCCATCGCGAATTAACTTCCGAGCAAAGCTATCGCCTATTCCACCTAACATTTCACGAAATGTTAGTACAGACACTACATCGGGGTATTTCTTGAATTGTTGTACATATCTCTTCCTTGGGTTTTCCATGATCGAACCTCCGTCTAAATTACCATTGACAGATAGGTTCGATACCTATAGTATGATTCAGTTCTCTCCTAAAACTTCAAAATTCGTTTGAGTTCTCTCCTATGTCCACCATTCCTCACGAGAAAACGGGTTATACCGGAGTTCTCTCCCAGTTCTCTCCAAACCGCTTTTTTGAGCTGTCAGGAGAGAACACCAAGGCATTCCGTATTTGCTTAATAAAAACGCGAAAAAATCAAAAAAACCAGTAATATCAACGCTTCCAGGGAACGGTGGAGTGCAGATTGCTGCGGAAAACAGAATCGATATAACCACTCAAAATCCGCCGCTGGCGACAGCGTACCGGTTCGAGTCCGGTCACCGGCACCAAGAGCAGAGGACCTGCGCCGCAGGTCCTCTGCTCTTTTCTTTGAACGGGCAAAAGAAAATCCGGATATTAAAATTGTGGTCGTTTGGCCGGGGCAGCACCGGAGTGAGGCTTTCCTCTGCGATCCCACTGTTGCACTTGAGAAGATCCGATAAGCAGCATTGTATTCCTCGGAAAATCTACAATGCTGTGCGAGCCTGTCTGTCATCGCCTTTCAGGCCGCAATCAAAGTAAGAAAAAGCACGCCTGCCAAGCAGACGTGCTTTTCATTTTGTGTCAGGGGTTTTGGCTTTTCAGCGTCTTCCGCCGAAGCCGCCTCCGCGGCCACCGCCAAATCCGCCGCTGCGACCTCCACCGAAGCCACCGCCGCGACTGCCGCCGAAGCTGCCGCCTCCGCCGAAACCGCCCCCGCGGCTGCTGCCGCCGAAGCCACCGAAGTTTCCGCTGCCAAAGCCGCCTCCGCGGCCGCTGCTGCCAAATCCGCCAAAGCTGCTACCCGAGGAACCGGAAGGCCGTCTCGGCTGCTGGGGCGGGCGGCGATTACCGCCGGAGGAGCCGCCGCTGCGCGGCGGTCTAGGGCCGCCCTGTGGAGGACGGGGGCCGCCCGAACGGGGCGGACGCGGGCCGCGCGGAGGACGGCGTCCCCAGAAGATGGGGTGATACATCACCGTCGGCACGCCCATGCCGGGCATCATGTAGCGGCGGCGATAGCGGCGATAACGCATGCCATCAAGCATGATCCAGAGGACAAAGAATATGATGAGGATCATGATGAACATCACACCGTTGGCCGCCTCGTCCAGCGCCGCCTTGCTCTGCTGATACTGCTGGCTCAGCTCCACATGGAGCGCGGCGCAAAGCGAGCGCACCGCAGCGTCATAATCGCCCTTCTGCACGTTATCCGCCATGCAGGAGGCAACAAAGCTCTGCGAAAGGCCGCTGAGCAGATCATAGAAATCGCCGCTGGCGACCAGATAATAGTCCTGCTGCTGTTTGGCGATGACAAGAATGGCGTCATTTGAGCCAAGCTGCATCGTGTCCGCATAGTCATACGCCGTATTCTCGAGATTATCCGACGACTGCACCGTCACGACGGCCATGATGCTGCCGAACATCTTGTCCCAGTTAGCGTTATAGAGGCTGACCGCCTTTTCGGTCTTGTCCGAAAGGACGTTCGCCTCGTCGCGCACGTACTGCTCGAACGCCGCCGTGGAAAGCGAGGTGTCGACCTTCTCACCGCCCGTCGGCGTGGTGATGGCAGGTGCCTTATGAAGGCCCCACGCACTGGATGCGACGATCGCCAGAATCAGCACGACGATGGCGACGCCGCGTTTTTGAAAGAATTTCATATGCTTCTCCTATCCGGAGCGTCTCAGCTTCTCAGCTCCATGAGCTTCTGCTTCAGCTCACCTTCGATACGGCCGAGCTCGACCTCCGCTTCCTTGCGCTTCTGCGCGCCCTCGCGCTGGATGTTCACGACCTCGTCGAGCGTGGAGACGAGCTGCTCGTTCGTGTGCTGCAGCGTCTCGATATCGACGATGCTGCGCTCGGCTTCCTTTGCCGTGGCGATGGTGCCCATCTTGAGCATGTCGGCGTTCTTCTTGAGAAGCTCGTTCGTCGTCTGCGCCACGGCGCTTTGCGCGGCCGTAGCCTGACGGCTGTGCTCCATGCCGAGCGCGAGCACCATCTGGCTCTTCCAGAGGGGGATGGTGTTGACGAGCGAGGACTGGATCTTTTCGACCATCAGCGTGTCGTTGTTCTGGAGAAGTCTCGTCTGCGGGCCCATCTGGAGCGACACCATGCGCGTGAGCTCCAGGTCATGCAGCTTCTTTTCAAAGCGCTCGCACTTCTGCGCGTAGTCGTTGTAGGCCTGCGCATCCTCGGCAAGGCCGCTCGCCTCCGCCTTCTTGCGCAGTTCCTCCAGCTCGCCGGAGCGGACTTCGGCCAGGCGCTTCTTGCCCGCGATGATATACATGGTCAGTTCTTTGTAGTACTTGAGGTTCAGCTCATACATCTGGTCGAGCATCGCGATGTCCTTCATCAGCGTGACCTGATGCTTTTCAAGCTCGGATACGATGCGGTTCACGCTCGTCTCGGCCTTGCCGTACTGCGCGCGCATCAGCTCGAGCTTATCCTTCTGCTTGTGGAACAGGCCTGCGAAGCCCTTCTTCTCCTCCTGACCGAAGCCCTTGACCTCGACGACGAGGTTCGAGAGCGTCTCGCCCACCTCGCCCAAGTCCTTGTTGCGCACGGAGGACAGTGCATTTTCCGAGAATGTCGCAACGCTCTTCTGCGCGGCCACGCCGTAGTTGAGCACAAGGTTCGTATCCGTAATGTCGATCTTTTTCGTAAAATCGTCGACGGCTTTCTTCTCCTGCTCGGTGAGCATGCTCTCATCGACCTTGACAGGCTCGACTTCCTTTTTCTCCGCCTCGGGCGCCGTGGGCGCTTCGGGCGTGAGCGTCAGCTCAGGGACGGCCTCCTGCGCCGCTTCGGTGGGGTTCAGGGTCAGCTCGGGCATCATGTTGTCGCTCATATCATTTCTCCTCCGTATTTTGGCTTTGAGTTTGTTCTTTTTCGTGCTTTTTGATGCGCTGGATGCGGCGCAGGCACAGCAGCGTGGCCAACGCCCAAATCAGCGCGGAATAGTAAAGCGTATCCCTGTGCAGATGCAGCGCGCCGATGATGCTTGCCACACACATGATGGCAAAGATTGCACAGAAGATCGGGTCGAGCCACACGCCTTTCAGCCGTTTCAATATCCACGCATTGACTTTGGCGTTGAACGCCATCACTTTCTTTCGCATCGCTTACTCCTTTATAGCTCGAGCTTGATGTCGTCCTGCGAGGCGGTCGCCGTGCCGGACTCGGCATGCAGCTCGCCAGTATCCTCGCTGAGCCCCTCGCGCTTCATCATGTTTTCAAGCACCGTGATGTCGGCGGAAATATCCATCGCCTCGCTGCCGAAGAGCATGTCGAGCTGCTTTTCAAAAGCCGTAACGATCGTGCCCATCATACTCTCCACGCGCTGCATGGTCGCGTCGATGTTCTCGCCGCTCACGCCCTGCGCGCCCATACGGTCATAGGCGTTCAAGAGCTTAAGGGTCGTGGGCAGGTAGTAGTCCATGAACTTGCGGATCTGCGGCAGCTTCGACGGGTCGGATTTGACCTGCGCGAAAATTTTCGCGCTCAGGTCCTCGAGCCGGTCGATGTCGGCGGAGATCTTCTCATCCTTGATGGACGTGTTGAGCCGCTTCATCTCGGAGATGGCAAGATTGCCGTCCCGGATCATCTTGTCAAGCTCCGGATTCCCGGTGGTCTCCTCCTTTTTCGGCGGGTCGGGCACCGTGACTTCGACCGTGCCGCACACGGCGTTCATGATGAAATACACCACCGCCGATACGATGGCAATAAAGATGAACTGCGGCACGCGGTAAAGCGGGAACAGCAGCGCATAAGTGACCCATGTTCCCGCCGCGGCGTAATAGGGTACGGTGGATCTGCGTTTGACAGTTGCCAAGACGATCCCCTCCTGTTTTCATAAATATTTTGACTGATATATGATATCACATCGCATCAGCGCGGTCAAGCAAAGCAAGCGCTTGAAACATTGCAATATCGCGCTTTTTACAAAAGAAGGCGGCGTCCGGTCCAGGACGCCGCCTTCTTGCAAAATACTGCGTTTTTCTTATTCGTTTCGGATGGCTTCGAGCGCCGAGATCTTGACCGCCTTGTTCGCGGGCTGATAGCCGGACACCAATCCGACCAGCACCGAGAACACCAGCGCGAAGATCACAAGCTCCGGCTTGATGACGGACGTGCGCACCACGCCTTCGCCGCCGATGAGCGCCTGCTTGATAAGCTCCCACGTGACGCCCCCGCCGCCGAACGCGCCGAACGAGAACAGATTGATGATGACGGATATGATGAAGCTGAAAATAAGCCCCAAAATGCCGCCGAGAAGGCCGATGCTGCCCGCCTCCATGAGGAACATCGCGCGGATATCGCGCACATAGCAGCCGAGCGCCTTCATAATGCCGATCTCCTTCGTGCGCTCGGAGATGGACATGATCATCGTGTTCGTGATGCCGATGGCCGCGACCAGAAGCGAGATCGCACCGAGGCCGCCGAGCATCAACTCGATCTGGCGGGTCTGCTTGTTGAGCTCGTCGCGCATGCTCTGCATAGAATACGTACTGTAGCCCAAGTCCTTGATGGACTGCTCCACATCCGACACGGCGTCGAGGCTCTCAGCCTTGACGTTGATGCTTGAATACTCGAACTTCGTGTCGGTCTTGCCGGTCAGGTCCTGAATAAGAGCTTTGAGCGCATTGATGTCCATCATCACGCCGTCGCTCGTCTCGTAGCCCTTGCCCCGATCTTCCTTCATCACACCGACGACCTTGAGCTCGACCTCATAGGGGGTAGGTTCGGTGCCTGTACCGTCGTCATACGGTGTGAGTACCATGGTGATGCTCGTCTTGAGCGGGTCAAAAAACGGGTCGGGGACCTTTTCCGTGTCGATATTGCCGTTTTCGTCCCAGATATATCGGTCGACATAATTTCTGCCATCCGGCATCAGCGTATCGAAGAAGTTATAGGCAAAATACTGGCCCACGACCACCTCGTCGCTGCTCTCCGGATACCGCCCGTCCATCAGCTCAAAGCCCATGTCCTCAAGGGCGCTCGAGTCAATGCCGGCAAAATCGACCCAGTTGGCCGTGTAGCGGCCGTTGACGCCAGCCTTGAAGCCTACATTATATCCGTCGAGACTTGCCTTGGGCATGACGGCCTGCACGCCCGCGATCTCGTGGAAGCTCTCCACCGCCTTGTCGTCAAGCTTGCTCTCCGTCTGCGTGCCGGTGCTCTGGTTGTAGCCGCGGTAGACCTCGATGATGGAGAGGTCGCCCATATTTTTGAGCATCTGGTCGTACGACTCCTGCATGCCCGCGCCGATGGAGACCATCACGATGATGGACGTGCAGCCGATGAACACGCCCAGCACCGTCAGGATCGTGCGTCCTTTGCGCCGTGACAGGCTGTCAAAGCACATTTTCAGGATGTCTGCGAATCTCATTTTTTCTGCTCCTCAGCACCCGTGGCCGCAGTCTCTTTGCTTTCAGCCGCCGCGGCTTCCGCTGCCTCCTGCTTCTCCTCGGCGAGCTCCTCTTCGTCCCACTTGTCCCACAGCGCTTGCTCGGCCTTCTGCTTGGCTTTCTTCTTGCGGATGCGGAGCACGATCAGTGCGATGACGGCGATGACGACGAGCGCGATGATGACGTACTTCCACGGGAAGGTGCTCGTCGGCTCGGGGTCGATCATGCCGGGGTCGTCCATGCCGGGGTCGGCCGGCTCGTAGGCCATGGCCTCGACCGTCGCCTCGAAGACGCGCTCTTTCGTGTTGCCGTTGGAATCCTCGTAGGTGATGACGATCTTGACCTGATTCTCACCCTCCAGCTGCGGGGTCACGGCAAAGGCGATGGTGCCGTTCTTGCCGCCGTCGATCGTGCCGACGCGCTGATAAGGCGTGGGGGAATCAATGTCACCGGAGATGGTCGCCTCAACGTTGTTGATGGCGCTCTTGCCCTTGTTGACATAGTCGATCGTCAGGCTCGTTTCCTCGCCGACATAGCCGGTGTAGGAGGTCTTGGGCTCGCTGAGCTCAAAGCGGTCGGGCTGGTAGAGGGGCACGCTCAGCGACAGCGTGGCGTTTCCCGACTTTCTTGCGTTCTGGTCGACATATTCATAGGTCACGTCGATCTTGACGTCCTGCGCGCTGGCGCTGATGAGCTGCGCGGCCTTCATCGGCACGGTGACGGTCTTGCTGCCGCTCGCGGCGACAGATTCAAAGTAGAACGTGTTCGTCGAGCCGTTGAGCATCAGGTCCTGACCGCCGGTGACGGTGACCATGACGTTTTCGATCTTGATGGTCTTGCTGGTGTTCGTGAACGAGAAGCTCAGGTTCGTGCTTGAGCCCGCCGCAACGGACGAACCGCCGTAGTTGTACTTCGAGAGAATGACGATGGGCGTGGGGCTCGCAATGGTCTCCTCGTCCTTCGTATCCTTGGTAACGGTGGAGAGAACGTTCACGCTGCCGCTGGCGCTGCCGCCGGTGAGCTGCGTGCCGTTGTCATAGTAGAACGACAGGCTCGCGTCGATCGTCTGCATCTGGGACTCGATCTTGTCGGGCGCCTTGACCGTCACAGTGACGGCCGTGTCGCGGCCCGCGCGGATATCGTCGAGCATGTAGTCCTGGCTGCCCATGATGAGAAGCGATCCGGAGGATTTGAGCGTCAGGATGGGGTCGCGCATGGCGGTCGTGCCGGCGTTCTGGATGTAAACGGTGATGGTCTTCGTCTGGCCCGCGGCGATGGCCGTGGACATACCGTCAGAGTTGAAAACGGCGCGCGGCTCGGGAATCACTTCCGGCGTCGGCTCGGGAGCGGGCGCCGGCTCGGTGTAGGGCACGCACTCGCGCACCGGAACGGTGTTGCCGTCCTGATAGCCGCCGCCGTTGCCTTCATAATAAATTGTAAAGGCAAGCTGCTTGCCGCTGTCGCCGGTGTAGGTCAGGCCGGTGAACGTAACGGTATATTCGCCGTTCTGTCCGCTTGCAACAGCGCTCGTGCCGTCCTGAAAGCTGTCAAGGCCGCGCACGACGCGGATCGAATCGTTGCCGCCGTCCGTGCGGGATAAGTAGACCGTGATGTCCACCGTATCGCCGGTGTAAATGCTGCTTCTGCTGGCCCGGTAGCCGGTGATCAGAAAGCTGGTTCCCGTCCGTGCCGCCGTGCCTTCGCCCGTCGCTTTGGCGACATTCACAGGCAGCAGCGCTGCGCACAGCACAAGGGCAAGGCAGAGCGAGAGCAGGGATCTTGAGATGCGTTTCATGTTCGATTTCCTCCGTTATTCGATGTAGGGTGCGGCGTCGATCTCCGCCTTGACCTGATTTTCTACGTTGCTGACGATCCTGCCGTCGATGAGCGTGACGATGCGGTCGGCATACTCGGTCATCTCCGGATCGTGGGAGACGAGCACGATCGTCTGGTGGAAGCGCTTGGCAAAGCCGCGGATCATGTGCATGACCTCTTTCGTCGTCTTCGAGTCGAGGTTGCCGGTCGGCTCGTCGGCGAACACGACCTCGGGGCGCGTGACGAACGCGCGTGCAATGCCCACGCGCTGCTGCTGTCCGCCGGACATCTGGTTCGGAAAGTGGTCCATGCGGTCCTTCAGTCCCACGCGGCAGAGCATTTTCTTCGCCTCCAGCAGCCGCACATCCGGGTCGATGCCCTTGAACATCAGCGGCATGGCCACGTTTTCCGCCGCCGTCAGCTCCGGCAGCAGGTTGTAGGACTGGAAGACGAAGCCGATGTGCTTCTGCCGGAAGGCGGCGAGCTGATTTTCGTTGAGCAGTGAGATCGGCACGCCGCCGATGCGCACCACGCCGCGCGTGGGCTTTTCGAGTCCCGCCAGCTGGTTGAGCAGCGTCGATTTGCCGCTGCCGGACGTGCCGAAAATACAGCACACCTCGCCCCGCGGGATGTCGAGGTCAATATTGTGCAGTGCGACCACGTGCTCCTGCCCCATCATGTAGACCTTTCGGAGCTTTCGCACCGAAATGACGGGCTTCTGGTCATTTGCCATCGCAGTTTCTCCTCAATTTTAATCTTGGGTTCATTATAATCTCATCTTATGAGGAAGTCGTTACAATCAGGCGCGATTTGGTTACAAATTATTTAAGAGTTCCTTAATTCTCGCACCGAGCCTCTTTCCTGTATTATTTAGACGGAATTTATCGAAAAATGTTTCATCCTTTTTGAAAAAAACGGCGGACTTTTTTGAAGTCCGCCGTTTTTTAAGTTCATGCCGTTTTAGTTCAGCGGCACGTCGGGCACGACGTAGACCGTCATCTCTTCGCCATTTGTGTCGATGGACACGGTGTCGTCGATGGGTTGCGTCAGCGCCGCGTCCGCATAGAGAAGATTGCCGGTGCTGCTCACAAACGTGACATAAGTGCCGCGCTTGATGGAGATCTCCTGCGTCTCCTCGTCCGCCGCGCCGGGGTTATAAACAAGCGTCAGCGCGCAGACCTCATCGCTGTTGAAGGCCTCGGCCGCCAGCTCCTTGTCCGGCAGATAGGACTCGCCATAGCTCCAATCATAGAGCGTCGTGCCGAGGACGGATGCCTCACCGCTCTCATCCTTGCTGTAATCTGTCACGGATTTGGCAAGAAGCTCGCCCGTCGCGGGGTCGACATAGTAGAGGGTCGTGAAGTAGTAGTCCGGCATGTCGTTGTAGGTCGTGGTGGTCGAGATCACCACCGCGCCGTCCTGCTCGCTCTGATCGTCGATGGTCTCGACCGAGCCGTCGTCCTGCAATTCGCCGCAGGTGGGCAGCATCGCCTGAATGTAGCTCTCATACTCGCCGCTCGGGTAGCAGTTCATATTCAGGTGCCCGTCGCTTTCCATTTTGCTGAGATACACGCCGTTTCCCTCGATCGACAGGCAGGCCTGAGCGAAGAATTCATCCTCACCCACGGGGCTGTCGGCGGTGTAGCTGTAGTGCGAGGCCAGCAGCAGGTTTCCCTTATCATCGCGCGTATACTGCACCTTGGCTGTGTAGGTCTCTTTGCTGTCCTGGTCGGTGCCCTGAATGCTCACGGTCACGGCCTCGTGATTTTCAAGCAGCTTTTCGGGAATGTTGTCCACGCGCACCTGCTCAAGCGTGATCTCCTTGGGCTCGTCAGTATTGCTGTCGTTGTTGTTCGTATCTCCGCCCTGCGTGCCGCAGCCGGCAAGAAGTGCCGCGACGCAAAGCGCGGCAATACCAGTTTTCTTCCAGTTTTTCACCTTGGTTTCCTCCTTATTTGGGTGCGGACTTACGCCCGCGTTTCAAATTCTTTTTAACGGTTTTCTTCCAGCGGCACGATATAGACCGTTGCACTCTCGCCGCTCGTGTCGACGCCGTCGTAGAAGTCGATGGGCTTGGTCAGCTCCCTGTCCGCATAAAGCGCGAGATCCGCACTGTCGAGGAAGAGGATGCGCGTGCCATGCGCCACGCGGATCTCGCTGACGCTCCAGCCGTTCTCCCCAACGTCCCAGCCCTTCTCCGAGCCCGGCGCGGGATAGAAGTACGTCAGATCGCAGACGTCCTCCATGCTGTCCGTCGAAAACAGGACCTCGTTCAGCAGATTGCGCCCTGCTTTATAAGGCTCGTCGTAGCTCCAGCGGTAAAGCCTTATTCCCTGCTTGGATACCGCGCCATTTTCATCTTCATGGTAGTCGGTCACCGACATCTCAAGCAGTTCACTCGTTGCGGGGTCAACGCGGTAGCACGTGGTGTAATAATAGCCGCTGGAATCCAGATAGCGCGTGGTGACGGAAAGCAGGATCGCGCCGTCCTCTTCACTGCATCCGTCAATCGTCTGCTCTGCATTCTCTCCGGATGTGGGGCATTGGGGCATCATGTCAAGAATATATTGCTTGTCATCGTGTCTAAAGTGAATACTCAGGCTTGCAGCATCGTCGCTCGCCCTGCGCTCGGCATACATTTTTTCGTTTGCTTCGCCCCACACTTCATCCTCGCCTGCGTCGCTGTTCTCGGTATACTGATAGTGATACCAGGCCAGCACCTCATCCACAACGTAGGTGTACTGGAACTTCGCCGTATCGATCACGGCGTCATTCTGACTGCTCTCCTGCACGGTCACGGTCACAGCGTCGTGCTTTTCGAGCAGGGATCGCGGATCATTCGCGGCACGGATCTGCTCGAGCGTGATCTGCTGCGGTTCATCGGTGCTGTCGTCGTTGCTTACGTTGCCGCTCTGCACTCCGCAGCCCACAAGTAAGCTCGCAGCGCATAAAGCGATGGTGGCTTCTCTCTTCCAGCTTTTCATGGTGTGCTCTCCTCTCTCATCTCCCGTCAGTCTTGATCGCCGCTTTTCACATAGACGGTCGTGCTGCCGCCGTCCGGCCACTCGATCTCAGGGGTTTGATACTCCTGCGTCATGGCGGCGTCGTAGTAAAGCATGACGCCCTTACCACTCTCTGGGGAAAAGTACGCTGCGCTCGGCACGGTAAAGTGCTGCTCGTGCTCCTGCGCGGTGCCCGGGTCCCACACGAGCGTGATTTCATGCTTGGGAACATCGTCCGACAGCATCAGCGCGTAGAGGTCTTCCTCCGGTTCATAAGGGCGATCATAGCTGAACGTATAGCTTCCCGTGGCAAAGCAGGTGTCTTTTCCCTGCAAGTCTTTTCTGTGCCGCTCCGACTTGATCGATATCAGGTCATCGGAGGTTGGATCGACATAGAGCCATCGCAGCGAGTAGTCCGTGTCATCGTCGGTGATATAATGTTTGATCGGAAACACGAGCTGGCCGTCCTGCTCATACGGCTCTTCGGCCTCCACCGTGATACCGTCACCGGCCACGGGCAAAAACGGTTCCCGCGCGGTACTTTCTTCGTACCACTCATCCGTTCCGCAGGCGATCACACTGGCAATTCGAGCGCTGCCGTCATCATTTGTTCCAGCGATAATGCACATACCGTCCGGCACTTCATCCAGGCAGACATTCACGCTATAAATATCGTCTGCGCCGTACTCATCATAATACCAGCCGTGGCTCCAGCTTTGCAGCCGGCCTTCTTCGTCGCGCGTGTACTGGTCAGTGCTCTTGACGTCCTGACCGCCGTTGCTGCTGTCTGTGCTCTCCCGTACAATAGTCACCACCTCGTGCCGCTCGAGCAGCGCAGAGATCGTGTTCCGCTCACAGACGTCTTCATAGGTGATGGGATGTTCTTCCGCCATATCGGTCTGTTTCTCCGTCTCTCTGCAGCCTGCGAGCAGCAGCGCGGCGGCAAGTGCGAGGGCACTCATTAGTCCCCAGCGGTTCATTTTGTTTCTCCTTTCATCGTCTTCTTTCCATCTTGATTATGCGGAGCTTTTTTCGTTCCGTACATTCTCTTAGACGAGAAATTTCTCAAAAAGTTTCACCCTTATGATTTTTTTAAGAAACTTTTTTCTCCTGCGAGCGGGCTCTTGCATTTTCCGCCGCCGCGGCATACAATGAGGACATATTTCACCCGGGAGGGCGTTTTTATGAACTATATTGGCATCGACCTCGGCGGCACGAACATCAAGGGCGCACTCGTGAGCGCGAAGGGCGAGATCTTAAAGGAGCATTCTATCCCGACGCGCGTCGATCTCGGCCCCGAGGCGGTCGCGGGGCGCATCGGTCAGGTCATCGCGCAGCTCTCTATCGGCGAGGACACCGTCGGCGGCGTGGGCGTCGGCTGCCCCGGCACGGTGGACGACGCGAGCGGCATCGTGCGCTTTGCGGCAAACCTGAATTTTGTGAACTTCGACCTGCGAAGCGCGCTGCGCGCGCACACTGCGCTTCCCATCCACCTCGGCAACGACGCAAATGCCGCGGCGCTGGGCGAGGCGCTGTTCGGCTGCGGCCACGGCGCGGAGAGCACCATCGTCGTCACGCTCGGCACGGGCGTCGGCGGCGGCGTGGTGCTCGGCGGCAAGCTCCTGACAGGCTACACGGGCGCGGCGAGCGAGATCGGCCACATGGTCATCGCGGAAAACGGCGAAGAGTGCACCTGCGGCAGCCGCGGATGCTTCGAGGCCTACTCCTCCGCCACGGCGCTGATCCGCGACACGAAGCGCACCATGGCCGCGCACCCCGAGAGCCTGCTGCACGCGATTGCCGCGGAGCAGGGCGGTGTCGACGGCCGCACAGCGTTTCTCGCCAAGGAGCGCGGCGACGAGGCGGGCGCGCAGGTCGTGGAGGACTACATCGAGCATCTGGCCTGCGGGCTCACAAATCTTGTCAACATTTTCTTTCCCGAAGTGCTGGCCCTCTCGGGCGGCGTAGCAAATCAGGGCGACGCGCTGCTCCTGCCGCTGCGTGAAAGGGTGCGCGAGCGTTCGTTCGGCTCGCGCTATGCCGTCTCGCACACGCGCATCGAGCTCTGCACGCTCGGCTACCGCGCGGGCGTGATCGGCGCGGCGATGCTCGCGCGCGAGTGAGCGTAAAATAGCGCAAGATATGATAAGGCCCTCCGCATTTCTGCGGAGGGCCTTTTTTACCGGTAGCCGTCGGGCTCGGCCGAGCCTTCGATCAAAAACTGCACCTCGTCCACGCCGCCGAGCGACAAAATGGACTGCTCGAGCGCGCTCAGCATCAAATCGCGCTCCGCCTCGTTCTCCGGCAGTGAGACGTTAGCCGGGAGATTCAGATAGCACACGCCGTTTTCGATGCGAGAGGAGATGACCGCAAAGTCCTCCGGCAGGAGCGAGACGAGCGAATCGTCCTCCGGCCCCTGCGCGAGCGCTTCGAGCAGCGCGTTCACGCGCGTCTGGCCCTCGTAGAGCGCGAGCGTCTGCTGCTCGGCGCGCAGCTCGCCTGTCTTGCTGTCGAGGAAATAAAGCGACACGGTGATCGGCCGCAGGCCACTCTCACGCGAGGAAAGCAGCGTATCCGCCGAGAGCAGCACTTGCGTCTCGCGGTACGGCAGCTCGCGCCCGTCCGCCGTGATGCTCACAGCGTTCACATTCGGCAGCTGCGTCAGCGTCAGCGTGATGCAGTAGTCAGCGAGCGACAGGTCGATGCCCGTCAGGCGCGCATACTGTGCGCTCAAGTCGATCTGCGCGCGGCGGCCCGACACTTTGAGCGACTTGAGCGCCGTTCCCTCCGGGATGGGCGACGAGAGCGACGGCTCGTCGGGCCCTGCGAGCAGCGCCTCCATCAGCGCGCGGACACAGTCTTCGGTCTCCATCGCGCCGTCGAGCGTCAGACGCTTTTCCTGCGTGCGGATGGCGTCGCCGCCGCCCGCGGAGTTGGGATCGCTGAGAAAATAGAGCTCGTAGCCGTTTTCGTCCATCTCCTGCGCGTGCTGGGCCGCGCAGGCGCAGAGAAGCGAAAGCAGGAGGACTAATGCCGCAGTCAGGGAAAGACGTCTTCTCATGTCTCATCCCCTCCCTCTTCGCAGCGCGGCAGGCGCACGGTAAACACCGTGCCGCCGCCCTCGCGGGCGCGGACCTCGATGCTGCCGCCGCGGCGGCGCGCCGTGTCGGCGGCGATGGAAAGGCCAAGGCCTGTACCGCCCGCGGCGCGCGAGCGCATCTTGTCCACGCGGTAGAAGCGGTCGAAAATGCGGGGCATGTCCCCCTCCGGAATGCCGATGCCATTGTCGCTGACAGTGAGAAGGCAGTCCTTTTCATCCCCCGCGAGCAGCAGCTTCACAAAGCCGCCGGGGCGGTTATACTTGATGGCGTTTTCCGTCAGGTTGTAGATGATTTCGTGAATTTCATCCTCACTCGCGAGGGTCTGTCCCTCGCGGCGAATTTCATAGGAGAGGTCGACCTGCTTTTCCTCGGCCACGAGGCGCAGCATACGCACCACGCGCGCCATCACGGACGAGAGGTCGACGCGCTGCGCCTCGGGCAGCATGCCGCTGTCCAGACGCGTCAATCGCAGCAGATTTTCCGTGATGCGCGCCAGGCGCTCGGACTCCTGCTCGATATCGCCGACGAATTCGCGCACGGTCTGCGCGTCCATGTTCTCCGTCTGCAAAATGGAGTCGGACAGAAGCCTGATGCCCGCCAGCGGCGTTTTGAGCTCGTGGCTCGCGTCCGACACGAAGCGGCGGCGAGCGTCCTCCGTCGTTTGCAACCGGTCAGCCATGTCGTTGAACTCGGCGGCGAGCTCGCTGATCTCGTCGTGCCCGCCGACCTCGGCGCGGTGGCTGTACGAGCCCTCGCGCATCTTGCGGATGGCGTCGGTCAGTACGCCGAAGCGCCGCGTCAGCACACGGGATAAGAGTACGCTGATCCCGCCGGCGAACACCAGCACGACCGCCGAAATCGTCAGGAGATTGCGCTGCAGGGACAGCAGCAGCTCCGCTTGCTCGGTGTCGTATTCGTAGGCATACACCGCACCGATGGTCTGGCTGTGGTAGATGACCGGCGAGGCCGCGCGGCTTTTGAACGCCTTGTCCGAAAATTCGGTGTAGAAGACGTCCTCCCCGCGAAGCGCCTGCACAAGCTCTGTATAAAAGGCGTAGCGGCCGATCGCGCCGTCGGTTTCGCGCGTGTCATACAGCACGCGGCCCGAGGCGTCCGTCACAAGCACGCGGGAGATCCCCGTCTCCTCCACGAGCGTCATCGCACCCGCGACGTTTTCCTCGCTCAGCTCCTCAAGGCCGGAGAGCGCCGTCACCATCACCGAGACGCTGCCCTGCAGCGAGCTCTGCTTAGAGCGGAACGTCAGGTTTTCCGACGTGATGAGCGGATACGTGTTCAGCAGGATCAGCACCGCCAGAATGATGGCGATATAGCTGAAGCTGAATTTTCGCTGCAGGCTCGCATGCATCTGCACGGCGCTGCCCCCCCTTCTCTTTCTTTTAGTGGGAAATCAGTCCTTCAAGTAGTACCCCACGCCCCATTTGGTCAGGATGTGCTGCGGCGCGGCGGGGTTTTCCTCGAGCTTTTCGCGAAGCCGCCGGATGTGCACATCCACTGTGCGGTAGTCGCCTGCGTAGGTGTAGCCCCAGACGAGGTCCATCAGATTTTCGCGCGAGTAAACGCGGCGCGGATTCTTGACAAGAAGCTCGATGAGGTCGTATTCCTTGGCCGTGAGCTCGACGATCTCGCCGTTTTTGACGGCGACGCGCTGCTCAGGGTCGAGCGTGATGCCGCCCGCGGTCAACAGGAGCGTTTCAGTCTGCTTTTGCTGCGGTGCGGCGTTCGCGCGGCGCAGCAGCGCGCGGATGCGCGCTTTGAGCTCTAAGATGTTGAACGGCTTTGTGATATAGTCGTCCGCGCCAGACTCAAGACCGATGATCTTGTCGGCGTCCTCGCTGCGGGCGGTCAGCATGATGATGGGCACATTGGAAAATTCGCGGATGCGCATGCAGGCCGTCAGCCCGTCCACCTGCGGCATCATCAGATCGAGGATGATGAGGTCAAACCCGCCGCTTTTCGCCATGTCGATGGCGGTCGCGCCGTCGTAGGCGGTCTCGACCGTGTAGCCCTCGTTTTCCAGATTGAATTTCATGCCCTTGACGAGAAGCTGCTCGTCGTCAACCACCAGAATTTTCATCGCCATCCTCCTCCGTGAATGTGATCTCCGCGCGGAATCCCTCGAGCTTCGCCTCTCCGATACCCTTGACGTTCAAAAGGTCCTCCGCTGCCGTAAAATCGCCGTGCTCTGCGCGGTAGTCGATGATCGCCTGCGCGAGCGACGGGCCGATGCCCGTCAGCGTTTCAAGCTCCTCCGCCGTCGCGGTATTGACGTTCACAAGCGTCACAACGCGCGTGGGCGCGGTGATCTCGTCGGTCTTGTCCTGCGTCGTCACGGTGTAATTCCCGTGCGAGGCACCCTCGTAGGCCGTTTTGTGCAGAAAAACGAGCGAAGCGGCGAACAGCATCGTCAGCGCGGCGAGCACAAGGTAGACGCCGCTGACTTTGGTTTTCTTTTCTTTCTTTTCCACGGTTGCGCTCGCCTGCCTTTTTTGCTATACTAATGTCGAAGCGTGCCGAATGGCGCGCTCCTCTTCACTGTATTCTATTTGATTGTATCATACAACGAGGTATATTTCCATGAAAAAACGCCGCTGGTTTTCACTTTTTTTATCTTTTGCGCTCCTGCTCCCGCTCTTTTCACTGACGTGCGCCGACGCCTATGAGGACTTTGACCTCGACGCGAAGGCCGGCCTTCTCATTGAGGCCGACACGGGCGAAATTCTCTACGAGAAAAACGCCCATCAGGAGAACTTCCCCGCGTCGCTCACAAAGGTGATGGTCGCGCTGCTGGTGTTTGAAGCCATCGACGAGGGCAAGATCGCGCTGACCGACTCCGTCACCGCGACGGAATCGGCGTTCGAGGGGCTGTCGAGCGACGGCAGCACGGCGAACATCGTCCCCGGCGAAACGATGACGGTCGAGCAGCTGCTCAACTGCATGCTCATCGTCTCGGCGAACGAGACGTGCAACATTTTGGGCGAAACGCTCTACGGCTCGGTCGACGCCTTTGTCGCGCGCATGAACGAGCGCGCGACGGAGCTCGGCTGCGAGCACACGCATTTCGCCAACGCCACGGGTCTTCACAACTCCCAGCACTACACGACCGCGTGGGACCTCTACCTCATCACGCGTGAGGCGATGAAGCACGACAAATTCATGGAGATCTGCAACTCCAAGAGCTACACCGTGCCCGCCACGAACATGACCGACAAGCCGCGTGAGCTGCATTCGACGAACTTTCTCATTTCCAACTGGCGCGCCCGCGGTTATGTGTACCGCGACGCGCAGGGCATCAAGACCGGCTCGACACCCGAGGCGGGCTACTGCCTCATTTCGTCCGCCCTGCGCGGCAGCCGCCACATGATCAGCGTGGTGCTGGGCGCAGAGCGCGTGACGCTCGAGGACGGTGTGACCATCCAGACGCGCAGCTTCTCCGAAACGTCGCGCATGTTCGACTGGGGCTTTGACAACTTTGTCCTCCGCGACATTCTCTCCTCCTCTGACCTTGTGCAGGAGGTGCCCGTCGCGCTTTCGAGCGAGGCGAGCTACGTTTCGACCCACGCGGCGGAGGATATCTCCTGTCTTCTGCCCGACAACGTCGAGCCCGACATGCTTGAGCGCACCGTGACGCTCACGAACGACACGGTCGACGCGCCCGTTTCCGCGGGCGACGTGCTCGGCAAGCTGACGCTCTCCTACAATGGTAAGGTCTACGCCGAGACGGACCTCTTAGCGCTGAACGATGTATCGGCCTCGTGGTTCCTGACGGCGCAGCGCAGGGTGTCTGACTTTTTCGCAAAGCCGCTCGTCCGCATTCTGTTGATCGTGGTCGTACTGCTGATCGTCGCGCTCGTCGTCTATGTGACGATGTTCTCCCGCCGCCGTCGCTACGGCCACCGCCGCCGCGGCGCGGCACACGGCGGCTACCACGGGCGGAGAAGAAGATTCTAAGTACTTCAAAAAGCGGTAAAGCCGCTTTTTTGAGAAAGGCCACACTCCGCTTTGTGCCTTGCCGCCGCTGGCGGCTGCGACACGCGCGGAGCGAGAGGTGTCGATCGCCACGCGCTGGTCGCGGCGATCGACCATCAAAATTCTTTGCGTCTGCGAACGCAAAAGCAAAAATGAAGGGACGCGAAAGCGTCCCTTTTTAGTTGAGTGTGATCACGTTGTCCCCCTGCGGGAACTCCACGAAGCGGATGGAGTAGATGTCGGCGGTGATGTAGGCGCTGCGGCCGGGGTGGAACAGCGTGATATAGTCGTTTCCGACCTCCTGTAGCGTACCGACCGCCACGACCGTGTTCTGCGAGCCGACAAGAAAGCTCACGATGACTGCGCGGCCGATGTTGCGCGCGAGCATCCCCTTCCACGAATTGTAGGCCATCTTGTCGACGGTCTGCGACTCTTCGATCTTGTCGGGCGTGGGCTGGAACTGCCCGCTCGCGCCGCCCTGCAGCACGAGCGACATGCCCCCCGCCCCCGACGATCCTCCAAGCATTTCCTCATAGCTCTGGCTCGCGTTGTTGTTACTGTTGTTATTACTGCTATTATTGCTGCTATTATTGCTGTTGCCGCTCTGCTGCGCGCTCGCCATGGCGGGCACGGCAACCATCTGCTCATAAAGGCACGGCATGCTTTTTCCCATCTGGATCATAAAAACGTCCTCTCCCTTTCCCGTTGCTGCTGATTTGCTTTTCTCAGGTGTCGTAATACGCGGCGGTGGGGTTATAAAAACAGTGGTCGCCGATACGCATGACGAACGTCCCCACATTTGAAGGAAAATTCGCGCGGCAGGACGGCGAAAACGGGTTAAAGAACCACAGCGCCGTTCCAAGGCCGTTCAATCGGTTGCCCGCGATGGCCCAGTCCGCGATCTCGTAATGGATATCGGTCGGGCGCATGTTGTAGATGTTCTGCGGGTTGTAGCTGCCGCGCTCGGTCTCGCTCGCGCAGACGAACTGCCCCGGCTGAAAGATGATATTGCGGATGCTGCCCTGCCCCACGCGCGCGTATTCGCCGCCCGTCGAGCGCACGCGGTTCATCACGACGCTCGCCACGGCTTTCATCCCATTCTCGCCCTCGCCGCCCGCCTCGCACTCGATGAGGCGTGCGAGCAGCTCCCTGTCGGAATAGGCCATGTCGATCTCCTCCCCCATTTCTTCTTCCCCGACAGTCTATGCGACTCCTGTGCGCGGGGAACCAAACACGCGCAAAAAAGCACCGCAGATGAATTTCATCTGCGGTGCTTTCGCTTTGTTCAGTTTTCCTCGTCCGGCGGCGGAAGCTCTTCCGCTTCCGGTGGCGTCGCGCCGTAGGCGCCCTTCATCTTGAGCTCCTGCCACTGCTCTTTCGTGATAAGCAGCTGGCGGGGCTTTGAGCCCTCGAACGGGCCCACGATGCCGCGCGTCTCCATCTCGTCGACGATGCGCGCCGCGCGCGAATAGCCGAGCTTCAAGCGGCGCTGGAGCATCGAGACGGACGCCTGACCCGTCTCCATGACCACGTCGATCGCGGCGGGGAGCAGCTCATCCACATCGTCGGCGGCGTTCTGATCAGGCGCGGCATTGCCGCCTCCCTTGGCGCTGCCCTTCTCCTTTTCGGCGACGGCGGCGTTGATCTTGTCGATGACGGATTCGTCGTAGTCCGTCTCGCCGTTTTCCTTGACGAAGTTGACCACGCGCTCGATCTCCTCGCTCGAGATGAAGCAGCCCTGCACACGCTTGGGCTTACCTTCGCCCAGCGGGGCGTAGAGCATGTCGCCGCGGCCCACGAGCTTTTCCGCGCCCGCGGTGTCGAGGATGATGCGCGATTCCATCGCGGAAGCGACCGCGAACGCGATGCGGCTCGGGATGTTGGCCTTCATCAGGCCCGTGATGACATCCGCGGACGGACGCTGCGTCGCGATAACCAGGTGCATGCCCGCGGCGCGGCCCATCTGCGCTACGCGGCAGATCGACTCTTCGACCTCCTTCGCCGCGACGAGCATCAAGTCGGCCAGCTCGTCGATGACGACAACGACGCTCGGCAGCTTTTTGAGCGTTTCGTCCGTTTCTGCCACCTTATTGTAGGAGGCAAGGTCCTTGACGTTATGCTCGGAGAACATCTTGTAGCGCTTCATCATCTCGTACACGGCCCATTGCAGCGCGCCCGCAGCCTTTTTCGGGTCGGTGACGACGGGGATGAGCAGGTGCGGGATGCCGTTGTAGGGCGCAAGCTCGACCATCTTCGGGTCGA
>OLOU01000617.1_pt1 | contig 30160 bp, 19 predicted proteins | sample 1672101 | NCBI WGS metagenome assembly OLOU01 (sample SAMEA3136645, study PRJEB25190) | human gut metagenome | biome: human gut; feature: human-associated habitat; material: faeces | place: Austria | collected 2013
CCGGCTCGGCGCGCAGGGAGAGATAGGAGCCGCAGTCTACCAGCCGGTCCGCATGTTGGGTACCAACAAGTGCTTCATCACATCTCAGAATCATGGATATGCCGTGGATTCATCGGCATTGGGAAGCGATTGGGAACCTTGGTTCGTAAATATGAATGACGGGACCAATGAAGGTCTCCGCCACAAGTCCAAACCATTCTGTTCCGTGCAGTTCCACCCTGAAGCCTCAAGTGGTCCTACAGATACGGAATTCCTGTTTGACGAGTTTATCAGTAAAATAAAGTAAGAGCAGTATGAAAAACCCAAATATAAAGAAAGTCCTGATTCTTGGTTCAGGCGCATTGAAAATCGGACAGGCCGGAGAATTCGACTATTCCGGTTCCCAGGCGCTCAAGGCTCTTCGCGAAGAGGGCATTGAAACCGTGCTGATAAATCCGAACATCGCTACAGTCCAGACGTCCGAAGGCGTTGCCGACAAGATCTACTTCCTGCCGGTCACACCGTTCTTCGTGGAAAAAGTCATTGCCAAAGAACGTCCTGAGGGCATTCTGCTCTCATTCGGAGGTCAGACGGCACTGAACTGCGGCGTGGAGCTCTACGAGAAGAAAATTCTCGAAAAATATGGCGTTGAAGTGCTAGGTACACCTGTTCAGGCAATCATGGATACGGAAGACCGCGAGCTCTTCGTTCAGAAACTCGATGAGATAGACGTGAAGACCATCAAGTCTCATCCTGCCGAGAATATGGAAGAGGCACGCAAGGCTGCACATGAACTCGGATATCCGCTTATCGTAAGAGCCGCTTATGCTCTCGGCGGTCTGGGCTCAGGTTTCTGCGACAATGACGAGCAGCTCGAAGAACTCTGTTCCAAGGCCTTCTCTTTCTCGCCACAGGTTCTCGTGGAGAAGTCTCTCAAGGGTTGGAAAGAGATTGAGTATGAGGTGGTTCGCGACAAATACGACAACTGCATCACAGTCTGCAACATGGAGAATTTCGACCCTCTCGGAATACATACCGGAGAGAGTATCGTGGTAGCTCCGTCACAGACATTGTCGAACAAAGACTATTATTTCCTGCGTGAGCTTTCCATCAGGATCGTACGCCATATCGGCATCGTGGGCGAGTGCAACGTGCAGTACGCATATGACCCGGATGCGATGGACTACCGTGTGATTGAGGTCAATGCCCGTCTTTCACGTTCATCAGCATTGGCTTCCAAGGCGACCGGCTATCCACTGGCCTTCGTCGCAGCGAAGCTCGGACTCGGATACGGCCTGTTCGACCTGAAGAACTCAGTCACCAAAACGACTCCTGCATTCTTCGAACCAGCTTTGGACTACATTGTCTGCAAGATACCTCGCTGGGACCTTTCCAAGTTCCATGGCGTTTCCCGCAAGATCGGCTCCAGCATGAAGAGCGTGGGCGAAGTCATGGCAATCGGCCGTTCATTTGAAGAAGCCATTCAGAAAGGCCTCCGCATGATAGGCCAGGGCGCACATGGATTCGTCGGCAACAAGGAACTCCAGGTCGCTGATGTGGATGAGGCGCTGAAAGAGCCTACCGACAGGCGTATCTTCGTGATTTCCAAGGCAATGCGTGCCGGCTACACTGTGGATCAGATCCATGAGCTCACGAAAATCGACAACTGGTTCCTCGAGAAGTTGGAAAACATCGTTTCCACTTACAACGAGATGAACACATACAATGAGATCGAGTCAATGCCGTTGGAACTCCTGCAGCAGGCAAAATGTCAGGGCTTTTCGGATTTCCAGATCCAGCGCGCCGTATTCAAGGACAATCTGGACGGCAAGGCCTGCCAGGACAAGGTCAGGGCATGGCGAAAGGCACACGGAATCGTTCCTGTAGTAAAGCAGATTGATACTCTTGCTGCCGAATTCCCTGCTGCCACCAACTACCTTTACCTTACATATAACGGCAAGTTCAATGACATTAAGTTCGAAAATGACGGCAAATCTGTAGTTGTACTCGGCTCCGGTGCTTACCGAATCGGTAGTTCCGTCGAATTCGACTGGTGCTCTGTGAACTGCATTGAAACTATCCGCAAGGAAGGCTACCGTGGAGTCCTTATAAACTATAATCCGGAGACTGTTTCCACCGACTACGACATGTGCGACAGGCTCTATTTCGATGAACTCACATTCGAGAGAGTGATGGATATCATTGAACTGGAGACCCCTCACGGCGTGGTGGTTTCAGTGGGCGGCCAGATTCCTAACAATCTGGCGCTCAGGCTTGACGCGAACAATGTCCCGATTCTCGGAACCAAGGCCAAGGACATTGACAAGGCAGAGGACAGAAACAAGTTCTCCAGCATCGTCGATTCGCTCGGAGTGGACCAGCCGGAATGGAGTGAGCTTACCACAATGGACGATGTGGACAAGTTCATCAGCAAAGTCGGCTTCCCTGTGCTTGTAAGACCGTCCTACGTGCTTTCAGGTGCGGCAATGAATGTCTGCTACGATGAGGAACAGCTCAGGCACTTCCTCTCATTGGCCTCAGAAGTATCCCAGGAACACCCTGTGGTAATCAGCAAGTTCATGAACCGATGCAAGGAAATAGAGTTCGATGCGGTGGCTGATGGCGGAGAAATCCTTGCATATGCGATATCCGAGCATATTGAGTATGCCGGTGTGCACTCTGGCGATGCCACCATCCAGTTCCCTCCGCAGAAACTTTACGTGGAGACGGTGCGCCGTATCAAGAAGATCGCCCGCAAGATTGCAGGAGCGCTTCACATATCCGGACCGTTCAATATCCAGTTCCTCGCCAAGGAGAACAAGATCAAGGTCATCGAGTGCAACCTCCGTGCGTCACGTAGTTTCCCGTTCGTTTCCAAGGTACTGAAAATCAATTTCATAGAACTCGCAACCAAGGTAATGCTCGGAAAACATCCTGCTGCACCTCAGAAGAGCGCCTTCGACCTCGATTACGTGGGCGTAAAATCCTCACAGTTCTCGTTTGCAAGACTCGAAGAAGCAGACCCGATGCTCGGCGTGGATATGTCATCAACTGGTGAGGTCGGCTGTATTGGCGACAATCTGGATGAGGCGTTGCTCAAATCGATTCTTTCTGTAGGCAATACGATTCCGGCGAAGAAAATTCTTCTTTCTACCGGAGATCCGCTACAGAAAGCTGATATGCTTACGGCCTGCAGGCTCCTGGCAGAGAAAGGCTATGAACTTTACGCCACAAGTGGCACATATAAGTACTTCATAGAGAACAGCATACCTTGCAAGAGAGTGCTCTGGCCGTCTGAGGCAAGCAATGCTTCGATGAAATCCCTCTTCCCGTCGGCTCTCGACATGATAAAGAACAAGGAAGTCGATATGGTAATAAACATTCCTAAGAACTTCAGTGAGGAGGAACTCAGCAACGGTTACCATATACGTCGCAGTGCCATTGACAGCAACATTCCGCTCTTTACCAATGCCCGTCTGGCGACTGCATTTATCAAGGCATTCTGTTCAATGTCAATGGATGACATACAGATCAAGTCCTGGGATGAGTATTAATGACGGCTTTACTTTCTAAAAGGCTCGGCCTGCGGCCTTGTCCCGTCAGGCTTACGCCTGCCACCCGTTCATAAGGTCACGGGCGACCATACCTTTTAGAAAGTAAAGCCTCTCTTCGGCAAAAATATAAACAACCGGTGATATCATCTGATTGACTATCACCGGTTATTTATATTTATTGGCTACGATACTAATAATCGTAATTCTTGGCATCCATAGGCGACACCTTGTTCATATTGTCGAGAAGCTCTTCATTTGTCTGATACTGGTCCATAATCTGGATCATGAAGTTCATCGCCTCAGTCGGATTCATCTCAGCAAGCAGTTTCCTGAGAATCCAGATGCGCTGCGCCTGGTCTGGAGAGTAGAGCAGGTCGTCACGGCGAGTACTTGAAAGGATAACATTGACAGCAGGGAAAATACGTCTGTTCGACAATGTCCTATCGAGCTGAAGCTCCATGTTTCCTGTACCTTTGAACTCCTCGAAGATGACATCATCCATCTTGGAACCGGTTTCAGTCAATGCTGTCGCAAGAATTGTCAATGAACCGCCGCCCTCTATGTTACGTGCAGCACCGAAGAATCTCTTAGGCTTCTGGAGAGCATTGGCATCCACACCGCCGGTAAGCACCTTGCCTGATGCCGGCTGTACGGTATTGTATGCACGGGCAAGACGAGTGATGGAATCGAGAAGAATAACTACGTCATGACCGCATTCCACCAGTCTGCGTGCCTTTTCGAGCACCATATTGGCTACTTTCACATGCCTTTCAGCGGGCTCGTCAAACGTAGAAGCTACAACTTCCGCCTTTACGCTCCTGCTCATGTCCGTAACCTCCTCAGGACGCTCGTCGATCAGCAGTACGATTTCGTAAACCTCAGGGTGGTTGTCAGCGATGGCATTTGCTATCGACTTGAGCAACATTGTCTTACCTGTCTTAGGCTGAGCCACGATAAGACCGCGCTGTCCTTTTCCGATAGGAGTGAACATGTCCACGATACGGCATGAAAGATCGTGCTCATGTCCGTGTCCGAGAAGATTGAACTTCTCATCAGGGAAAAGCGGAGTCAGAAAATCGAACGGAACCCTGTCTCTGATAAACTCAGGTGTACGTCCGTTGATGAAATCGATCTTAACGAGAGGGAAGTACTTGTCGCCTTCTTTAGGAGGACGGATTTCACCAGTTACCGTGTCACCATTCTTCAGGGCATTGTTCTTTATCTGTCCCTGTGAAACGTAGATGTCGTCAGGCGAGTTCAGATAATTGTAATCAGAAGAACGCAGGAAGCCATATCCGTCCGGCATGATTTCCAATACACCGGTAGCACGTACAGTGCCCTCGAACTCGAACTTCGGCTTAGGTGCAGGTCTCTGCTGCTCCTGTGGTAGGTTTCCATTCTGAGGACGCTGCTGCTGAGGCTGTCCGTTCTGCTGGTTCGGATTGAATTTCTTTTTCTTCGGAGGCAGCGGAGGAAGCACGATGGTATGTCTGTCCGCATATACTATCTCTTCCTTAGGTTTCTGTGGAGCAGTGGCTTCTGCAAGCGCCTTAGGTGCCAGATTTTCAGGTACTTTCTCTGTTTCTTTCACAGCTGGTTCCTGCTTTGCGGCCGGAGAGCCCTGTTTCTTGGCAGCGGCTTTATGAGCAGGCGCGTCTTGTCTCTTCTGCGGGGCCGGAGCGGCATTTTGTGCTGTCTGCTTTTCAGATGGAACCTCTTCTGACAACTTTGCCTGGCTCTTTGGCTTTCTGCCACGTTTTTTCGGAGCAACTTGCTCTGTTTCAGCTTTCGCCTTGTCCTCAGCAGCAACTGCTTTTTCAGCAGGCTTTGCCTTAGGAGCCTGAGATGCAGGCTTCTTCGTTTCTTTCTTTTCTTCCTTTACAGTGGAATCCGTCTTGACTGATTCATTCTTGCGTGGACGGCCTCTTTTTTTCTTGGCAGGTTCCGGATCCGGAATCTTTGAGGCTATTCTTGCTTCTTCATCCAAAATGGCAAGGCTCAAGTCCATAAGGTCCATGTCATTCGCCTTTTTGATTTTAAGTTCATTGCCGATTGCACGAATCTGCTGTTCAGGCATTGAATTCAACTCTATCAGAGTGTGTGGCATAAATGGTAATAAATTTTGTACTTTATCGTACTGTAATAACTAATCTTGTTCAATAGGAATACCCACTAACATAAGATTTTATATGGGGATTCGCCGAAAATCATTCTGCTCGGCAGTTGCGATAGGAAATAGATTCCGTGTTTAACGTTGCAAATATAAGCAGTATTTGGCAAATATGCAAAAAAACTGCCAATAAGGAACAGATACCTATCAATATCTGTCCCAATAACTTGTACTCTTCTTGAATTTGAGCAGGTCCGAGAGGGCCGCAGCATTCGCAGCAATCCTGAAACTCCATGACTGCCAGTTTCCTGTAGGCACCCAGGAAACGCTGATGTTGAAGCAGTGCAAGTCATATGTTGCGCTCAACTGCGTGGTGGTCATCTTCATGGCCATCAAGTCGAAACCGGTCGTAGCATTGAGCGACATCTTAGGCGTAAGCTTGATATTGCCGGAAAGACCGAGAGTCTGCGTAAATCTGTTGTTCGTAATCAGCTGGCCGTTAGTGTACTGGTACGACTTGCTGTAGGAAAACGAATAATTGATGTTTACAGACCAAGGCACATTCGGGTTCGTATAATACAGCCATCCGCCTGGAATATATTCTCCTGTTATAGGATGGTAATATATTCTGCGATAATAGTTTGCTGCATTTTCTCCGGAACCGCCGCTGCCTGAATCACCTGGAGTCTTGGACCCGTCATTTCCATTGATCGCACCTTTTCCGGAAAGTGAATATGACAATGACGCACTGGCATTGGTAAGACGCAGAGGCTTGTTCCAGCCCATTGTCTGGACATTGAACTTGTTTATCCTCCTACCTCTCTCATCTATGGCGTAAGGGTCGAAGTTGGCATTGGCGCTGATACCCACTTTCTCGAATACGGAAGTGGACATTGTGATACCTATATTGCTCATTTTCAGCGAGTCAGCGAGGAAATTGTATCCTGTGCTGAGACTCAGCTGGTCGATCAGCTTCACTTTCTTTATACCCTTTCCTGTAGTATCTCTCAAGTCGCGGACTTTCGCCTCGAGATTGTTTCCGATGGAAAGGCTCATGGTAGCTGACTTGCCTTTTCCCGGAGGAGAATACATCTGTCCGCTGTAAATGTTGTAATCGTAGGTCTTGACATTGCCAAGAGTGTCGGTGTAGGTCATTGTCCTGTAACCGTTGGCGTATGTTCCTTTTTCCGGACTGAATGAGAATGATACGGAAGGGGAGACCACGTGCCTGATTGCCTGTATCTTATGGGTCTTGCCGAAATTGAACATACCGTAAAGCCTCGTACTCATCGAAAGGCTTCCGGAATAATTCTGGCTTATGCCGAATGCGCTGAACTGACCGCCGTCATGTGATTCCACACGGTTTGTTTCGGGGTTGAATTCATAATCGGTACGGCGGAAATACCAGTTCTGGCCGTAACTTACGCTCGGCGTGAAGTTCAAGTACTTTGCGAGGGTGAAATTCGGCAGACCTATCTGGAAATTATGAGTCATACCATTCTGGAACTTGTCCAGAAAGCCGTCTTTCATGAACTCAGAGGCCTTGAAATTGATCCTGTTCTGAAGCGTGGTGCTATATCCCAAAGAGAATTTTTCGTAGAATTTCTCCTTGCCCACACGGTTCTTTCTCTTGAACGGATAAAACCTTGTCACGGAGAAAGTAAGGTTAGGCAATGTAAATGAGAACGAACTGTCCCTCGAGTTCTGGTTGTGCAACGCGTTTATGGAAAGGTTGAACTTTCCGTTCCAGTTCTTCGTATATGAAATGGATGACGATGCCTGGTTCTGCAGGGCCTCGGAAACAGATGTGGAGTTATATCTGTTGTTCGACGGGCTCGAGAAATTCACCGATGCACTGAACGTTGTTCCCGGATGCGCCTTGGAGTCCTGGGAATGGGACCATTTGAGTCCGAAGTTCCTTGTCTGGAAGAAATCAGTGCTTCCACGCTCGCCGGTCTGGTCGTTGGAAATGTTCATCGAAAAATTACCGTTGCATTTGTAATTCACTTTATATCTGGAATTTACATTCACGGCCCATGACCCGAGCGTATATATGTCACCTGTAACTGACAGGTCAAGATAATTTCCGAAAACGAAATACATTCCCAGATCCCTCAGATAGAAACCTCGGGAATTCTCCTCTCCGAAGGTCGGCATCAGAAGTCCTGTCGCACGGTTAGGACGCTTTGGTATGAAGCCGAAAGGAAGACCGATAGGCAGAGGAACATCTTCAATCACCGGATATGCAGGACCGAAAACCGTTTTCTGCGACGGTTTCGTAATTACCTTTGCAGCAGTAAGATGCAGATAATAATGCGGATGTTCCAGGTCGCAGACCGTATATTGGCCTTTAGTGATATTGATGGACCTGTCCGGAAGCATCTTGATGTTCTTGCCATGCAGAAGTCCGTCCTCCTGCTGGGTAATCATATTGGTAATCCTGGCCTTGCGGGTATTGAAATTGTACCGGACCTCCTCCATGGAGTAAGTCGAATTGCCTTCTTTCATCACCGGCTGGCCTTTCACCTCACCGCTAAGCGTATCGAGAGTTCCGCGGGCATATACGGTTCCTGTCTTCATGTCGTACTCCATATAGTCGGCAGAAAGCTCCATGTTGCCGTATTTCACGGTCACGTCACCATAATAATACAGTTTGCGCTGACCGTCTGTGAATACCTCTATGACCGAATCTTTTGCAGTGGAAAAAGCAGGGCGTTCAAGAGAACTCTTCTTCTGCAACGCCGCGGAGTCAATCTTGAACAGCGAATCCGCTATATGCAACGAGTCTTTCAGAGCCTTGAGTGAATCTGACAGGGGAGGAATGCTGTCCTTGTTATAAGCGACAGCCTGACTGAATGTCTGCTTCTGGCCACGACGCTGTCTTCTGACATCTTGTGAGATGCCCGGAACAGTCACCGATATAAATAAAGCCAAAAGTCCGACACCAAGCAGATGCCTTCCTTTTATGAGATTGCGTCTTTTGTCAGATCGTACCAATGTCTGAAAAGTATAAATTATCGCAAATTTTCTTATTTTTGCAGAATACAAATATAAGACCATTTTGAAAAATACGCAAACACATATAATCTTTGCGAGTATCGCAGCCCTTCTGGTGCTTACTTCAGGCATCCGGGCCAATGCCGGGAATGACTCCCGCAACAAACTGGGGCTCAATACCGTATGTATTGATGCAGGTCACGGCGGGACCGACCCGGGCTGTGTCAGCAAGGACAAAAAGACACATGAAAGCAAGATTGCCCTGGACATTGCAAAGCGTCTTTCGGAGAAAATCAAGGCGTCCTATCCGACCGTAAAGGTGGTCATGACCCGCTCCACAGACAAATACATCACACTGGGAGAGCGTGCCGACATAGCGAACAGGAACAACGCAAATCTCTTCATTTCCATTCACGTGAACATGGCAGCGGCCACCTCAGCCAACGGATATTCCATCCACGTGCTCGGACAGTCCTCGAATAAGAACCGGGACCTGTTCGCCTACAATATGGATGTCTGCAAACGCGAGAACTCCGTGATAATGCTTGAAGACGATTATTCCACGAAATATCAGGGCTTTGACCCTACCGATCCGGAGTCATTCATCTTTTTCAATCTGATGCAGAACGCGCACCTCGAACAGAGTCTGCTTTTCGCCCAGGATGTGGAAAAGGCAATGTCTTCCGGGCCTATGAGAAACAGCCGTGGAATATGGCAGGACCCGTTTTTCGTATTATGGAAGACCGCGATGCCTGCTGCATTGATAGAAGTAGGCTTCATGTCCAATGCCACCGATTTGGCGACTCTCAAGTCCGAGAGCGGCCGCGAGAAAATCGCTCAGGATATCTTCGTCGCTTTCGGGGTGTTCAAGAAAAGATATGACGGCAGTGTCAATGCCGACAGTGCCGCACCAGTACAGGACAAGGTTCAGTCAAAAGCGACAAAGTCAGAAACACATACCCCTTCGTCTGCCGCCTCATCTCCTGCACAGAAAGCTGTTTACGGAACGCAGGTGCTCGCGTCAGGCAAACTGTTGGACAAGAGCGACCTGTTTTTCAAAGGATATCCTGTAACCATAGTCAAATCCGGCTCTATATATAAATATATAATAGGTACTGCTTCCACGACAGAAAAGGCGAAAGAGAATTACGCGAAAATCCGCAAGTCTTACTCCGGCTGCTTCATGGTGGTCGTGAAAGGAGATATGGTCACTATATTGAAATAATCGGAATTTTAAACTGGATTGAACATGAAAATCAGCAGAGAAACACGCATAGGCATATTTATAGTCGCCGTCTTGCTTGCAGCATTCAGCGTCATCAACTATCTCAGAGGTGAAGATATCTTCGGCAAGGAGATGGATATAAAGTCCCATTATGAGAATGTGGAAGGCCTCGTTCCTTCAAATCCGGTCTATATCAAGGGGTATAAGGCCGGAAGCGTGACCAAGGTGAACTACAATCCGGAAACAGAAGAGTTCGATGTCACTTGTTCCGTATTGAAGAAAATAGCCATTCCTATCGACTCGAAGATGACCATCTACAGCGTGGACCTGATGGGCGGAAAGGGCATCCGCATTGACCTCGGGACTTCTGAAGAAATCGCGGAGAACGGAGCGGAACTCTCACCGTCATACGCACCAGATATGGTCAGTTCATTGACTAACATGATAGGACCGCTGATCGAAAGGGCAAACGGCGCTCTTGACAGTCTTGCAGCGGCAAGCGGCTCATTGGACAGAGTGCTGAGGGGCGTGGACGAAAACAGTTTGAAAGTAACCCTGTCCCATCTCCAGAAGACACTTGACAATACGAGACGACTGTCTGGAACACTGGCTGACCACTCCGAGGACTTCGACGCGCTTATAGCAAATCTGAAAGAAACATCTGTGCGACTGAACACCGTACTGGTCAAGGCTGATACCGCAATGACCGGTATCCAGACTGCAGCTGGCGAACTGGAAAGGGCTGACATCGAAGGACTGGCAAAATCACTGAGGACTCTTGTGGACAATCTCAATGATCCTGACGGCACGCTCGGGAAACTCACAAAAGATCCGGCGCTTTACAATTCGATTGACACAGTTCTCAAAGATATTGACAGCCTGGTGAAAAAAATAGAGGAGAATCCTAAAAAATATATCAGGATAAAAGTATTCTGATTTTAGGCTGTCCTGATTGCCCTATTTGATTGGCAATGAGGAGTGCAGCGGCCGGAACAAGGCATGTTCTAAATTTGAACCATTCAATATTGAAAAGTATCACAGAGTGCAATAATTCGAACATTGGTTTTAATAAGATATTGAAAATGAAATGGTTATAGACAAACCGTTTTGCAAATCAGCAGACTTCAAGTTGAGTAAAATAATTTTAATATGCAATAGCAATTTGGTTTTTTATAACTTTTTTTTCACCTACTTTTGCAAAGCATCAGAAGAGAAAGGCAGCTTTCTGTTCCGGTGCTTTTTTCAACGGAGGTAAAAGAAATGGCAGAGAAGAATCACATAGACGTATGGAATGAATGTTTGAGGATTATTGAGAATCTCATTAACCCCCAGATGTTCAACAGTTGGTTCAAGCCTCTCAAGCCGGTTTCTTTGCAGGATTCCACGATTACCATAGAAGTTCCTTCTGATTTCTACAGAAAATACCTCGAAGACGTATATCTGGACATGCTGAAAAAGACATTGAAGAGAGTGATAGGTCCAGATGCGAAGCTTGTTTACAAGATCCGTCCGGTCCGCGTACAGCCTCCGATGACATTCCCAGCCGCAAACGTTACTGCCCCGGTAAACAAGCCTGTTACCATAAATACATATCCGGCAGGAGCAAATCCGGGAGCATTCGTGTACCCGGGACTCAGGAAATTCTCCATCAATCCGAGATTGAATCCAGTATATTGTTTCGGCAACCTTGTGGAAGGCGAGTGCAACAAGATGGGTATCACAGCAGGTGAAAGCATATCTTCATCGCCTGGAAACACTCCTTTCAATCCTCTTTTCCTTTTCGGCTCACCGGGACTCGGCAAGACGCACCTGTCTCAGGCCATCGGTATCGCCATTAAAGAGAAATATCCGGACCAGGTAGTTCTCTACGTGACAGGAAACGAGTTCAAGACTCAGTATATGGATGCTGTCAATGTCAGAAACAAGCTTACCGACTTCTTGGCATTCTACATGAAAATCGATGTCCTGATTGTCGATGATATCCAGGACTTGCTTGGCCCAGGTACACAGAACGCATTCTTCAACGTGTTCAACCATCTGCATGAGAACGGCAAGCAGCTGATATTCACATCCGACAGGGCTCCAGCTGATCTCAAGAATTTCGAAGAGAGACTCCTTTCAAGACTGAAATGGGGTTTGTCAGTAGAGTTGCAGCGTCCATCTTATGCGACAAGGCTTGAAATGCTCAAGGCAAGAAGTTTCCGTGAAGGTGTGACAGTAAGTGAGGAGGTGCTGGAATATCTTGCCACAAGAATCAAATCGAACTTCAGAGAGCTTGAGGGTGCGCTCATTTCACTCATCGCGCACGCCACGCTCATCCATAAGGAAATGACAGTCGAACTTGCCGAAAAAATTACCGGCAAGATCGTAGGCGAAGAAAAGACGGAAGTGACCATCGACAAGGTTCAGAAAACAGTCTGCGATTACTTCAACATCACTAAAGACACTCTTCTGTCCAAATCCAGAAAAAGACAGATTGTCCAGGCCCGTCAGATAGCGATGTATATGAGCCGTACACTTGTAGGTTGCTCATTGTCGATTATCGGCACGGAACTTGGAGGCAAAGACCACGCGACAGTTCTTCACGCCTGCAACACTGTGAGTGACCTTATGTCCACAGACAAGTCATTCAAGCAGTATGTTTCAGACATTGAGAAAATGCTTGTAACTGTCGGTTAAAAATTAATTGAATATGAATTCCGATTCTGTACTTGAAATTTTCCGCGAGATCACCAAGATTCCGCGGGAATCCGGTCATGAAGAAAAAATGACAGCCTTTCTTCAGAATTTTGCTAAAGAGCATGGCCTTGGCTGCAGAACAGACGCTACAGGTAATGTAGTAATCACCAAAGAAGCTTCGAAAGGCAAGGAAAACGTGCCTGCCATCGCACTCCAGAGCCATCAGGACATGGTCTGCGAGAAGACTTCCACATCCAGGCACAATTTCGTGACTGACCCTATCGACTATGTTATCGAAGACGGATGGATGATTGCCAAGGAAACCACCCTCGGCGCTGATGACGGAATCGGTGTTGCAGCAACATTGGCATTGCTCGCAAGCGACCTGAATACCGGTAAAGTCGAAGGTCTGTTCACCATCTCGGAGGAGACCGGAATGGACGGTGCCAATGCCATAGAGCCTGGCTTTATCGAGTCCAAGACATTGCTTAATCTGGATTCCGAGGATGAGGGACAGATATTTGTCGGCTGCGCTGGCGGTCTTGACACCACTGCTACATTCAGTTACACAGCTGAGCCTGTGAAACCTGGATTCAAGGCGGTAGAACTCAGAGTGTTCGATGCAATCGGCGGACATAGCGGCGACGACATTAACAAGGAAAGAGCGAATACGGTCCAGATTATGGCCAGATTCCTCTACTCAGAACTTGGAAACTTCCAGTTGGCCAAGATGAAGGGCGGCAACAAGAAAAACGCCATCGCCCGTGATACCGAGGCAGTTGTCTATGTAAAGGAGAATGACATCGAAGGCTTCATAAGCAGATTCAATGCTTTTGCGGCAGATGTGCGCAAGGAATTCCATAATACTGATCCGGATGTGAAATTCTCGGCAGAACGCTCTGAATTCAGCGGCAATGCAGTGGACAGCGAAGTTGCCAAGAGATTTATTATGGCATTGGTAGCCATCAATCATGGCGTGCTTGCAATGAGCCAGGATATCGCAGGTCTTGTGGAAACATCTACAAACCTTGCTGCCGTCAATATGGACACACCGGGAAAAATCATTGTCAAGACAAGCCAGAGAAGTTCTTCTGAATCCGGAAAGAAATTTGTGGCTGACAAGGTTCAGGCGACATTCCATCTTGCCGGTGCAGAAGTGGTCCGTACAGACCCTTACCCGGGATGGGCTCCGAATATGGAATCCAACATATTGAAGGAGACCGTGGCTTCATATCGTAAGCTTTTCGGACAGGAACCTGAAGTGAAGGCTATCCACGCCGGTCTGGAATGCGGATTGTTCCTGCTCAAGTTCCCGTACCTCGATATGGTTTCATTCGGTCCTACACTTAGAGGCGTACACGCGCCTGGCGAAAAGTTGGATCTTGCTTCCAACGAGAAATTCGTCAAACTGCTTGTTGATGTCGTAACCAATTTCAAATGATCAAGATAGCTCCTTCCATGCTTTCCGCGGACTTTCTGCATCTTGAAAAAGATGTGGAAATGGTGAACCGCAGCGCAGATATCTTTCACCTCGATGTAATGGACGGCCTGCTGGTTCCTAATCTGTCATATGGATTCCCTGTAATAGAAGCCATAGCAAAGGCAGCCGAAAAGCCGATGGATATCCATCTCATGATTGTCCAACCTGAGAGGTATTTCGAGAGATTTGCCAAGACTGGTGCGAAATATATGAGTTTTCACCTCGAAGCGGCTGAAAAAGAAGGCGTTGATGCCGGTGCGCTTTTAGAGCAGATACGTTCATACGGCATCAAGGCAGGCTTGGCCATTAACCCGGATATTCCTGTAGAAAAGGTTTTCCCTTATCTTGAGCACGCAGATTTCATATTGATAATGTCTGTGTTTGCAGGTTTCGGAGGGCAGAAATTCATTGAAGATACTTTCAGCCGCGTGGAAACACTCCGACAGGAGATCTGCAGACTTGGCATTGACTGCGAAATCGAAGTGGATGGGGGAGTAAGCGAAGCAAACTCCGCAGAGTTGGCGAAAGCAGGCGCCGATATCCTGGTGGCCGGCAGCTCAGTATTCAAGTCACCGGATCCGTCCAATGCGATAATAGCTATGAAAGGAGGAACTCAGATTATATAACTTACCTCCTTGAAGGAATAGTTTGAGACAGTTTTATCGGGCATTTCCATAAGAAGCAGACCTTCTTCGGAGATGCCCCTTATTGTGCCTGTAAAATCAACATTTCTAAGACAATCGTGGTATTCACGGCTTACTCCAAGCCCGAAAAGTCTTGAAACATATTTATTTCTAATTTCGTTTATTCCCTCTATATCAGATAGATATGGCATGTACCCCGAAAAGATATCGAGAAAATCATCCAGCACATGTTCAGGAACGGTTCTAAGGCCCGAACAGAACAGAACTGACGTCGGATTGACGAGTTCAGGTGGAAATTCAGTCTGGTTCAGATTAAGTCCGATACCGATAATGGAATGTTCCAGACCTGTATTTCCGACAATATTCTCGATAAGCATTCCGCATACTTTGCGTCGGCCGATGTAAATGTCGTTCGGCCATTTGATGCTGTTGCGGATATTGAGTTTCTGCAGCAGGTCAGAAACTGACAATGCAGCGACAATGCTGAGGAGAAACTGATTCCGGACAGCCAAATCAGGCATTTGAGGGTGAGTGAAATTCAACAGGACTGAAAACGTGAGATTCTGTCCGGCTGCACTGGACCACTTGTTTCCACGCTGTCCACGGCCTGCCGTCTGAAATTTCGCTGCATATACTGACATTTTGGCATTGGCAGGCAGCTGCCTTCTGGCTTCAGAATTCGTGGAATCTATGCTGTCAAACCACGTTATAGGAAATTCCGCTTTCATTGGACTGATTTTTGTTTTATCTTTGTACGCAAATTTAAACAAACAATTAAATGGAAAAAAATGTTCTTAAGGTCATAACTGACGCGATGTTGGAAAAGAAAGGTCAGAATGTCGTGTCTCTGGACCTGAGCCCTATCGGTACAGCTATTTCAGATTACTTCGTAGTATGCAATGCAGATTCTACTACGGCTGTAGCTGCGATTGCCGACAATATAATAGTTCGTATGCAGGAAAAATGCGGAAGAAAGGTGCTTCGCATGCAGGGACTTGAAAATGATTTCTGGATTATCCTGGATTATGGAGATGTAGTTGTCCACGTATTCTTGACGCAATACCGTGATTTCTACAGACTTGAAGACCTATGGGCAGATGCCGGGAGAACCGAATATACAGATGAGCCTGTAATCGAGAAGGAAACCGGCAAGAGAGCCAAGCCTAAGGCTGCATCCAAAGTAAGAGCTTCTGCCAAGCGCGCAAGCAAGCGTGAAGCTGACAAAGATTTATAGAAAACGGACTAACAGATGGCAAACAATACCAATAACAACAAGGATCCGAAAAACAAGATTATCAGAATCAATATCGGATTGTCTTGGTTGTATATTCCGCTACTTGTCGGATTGCTTTACCTCGCATTCTTCTCCGGTGGCTCCAACCCTCAGAAGGCAGAATGGAGCGACGTGAAGGAGATGGTGGCATCCGGTGACGTGAAGGACATCCTGTTCATCAGAAATGACTTCAAGGGTGAAGTCACGATCAAACCGGACAAACTGGCGAAATACAGTGAGCGTTTCGGGGGGAAAGTTCCTTCCGCCTCACCTCACTTCTGGTTTTACGTATCCAACAAGTTTGACCCCGAGGCTGAATTCGACCGGCTGAATTCGGAACTGCCTGCCGACAGCCAGGTGAAAATCATTATGGAGAATGATGATAATGTCTGGGGACACATAATGGACTGGTTCCTTTTCCCTATCCTTCTGATTGCCATGTGGATATTCATGTTCCGTGGATTCAACAGGAATATGGGGCCTGGCGGAGCCGGTGGTCAGGGCGGCATTTTCAGTGTTGGAAAATCTACAGGCCGGCTTGCTGACAAGGATACCGTAAAAGTGACATTCAAGGATGTCGCCGGTCTTTACGGAGCCAAGGAAGAGGTGATGGAAATCGTGGATTTCCTGAAAAACCCTAAGAAATATACTGCACTCGGCGGTAAAATTCCAAAGGGCGCATTGCTTGTAGGCCCTCCGGGGACAGGAAAGACATTGCTTGCAAAGGCTGTTGCAGGAGAGGCAAATGTGCCGTTCTTCTCCATCTCCGGCTCAGATTTCGTGGAAATGTTCGTCGGAGTGGGAGCTTCGAGAGTAAGAGACCTGTTCAGGCAGGCTAAGGAAAAGGCACCATGCATCGTATTCATTGACGAAATCGATGCTGTAGGAAGGGCGAGAGGCAAGAATGTGGGATTCTCTTCAAATGACGAGCGCGAAAATACACTGAACCAGCTTCTTACGGAGATGGACGGCTTCGGCACGAATTCAGGTGTAATCGTGCTTGCAGCCACCAACAGGGCAGATATCCTCGACAAGGCTCTTCTTCGTGCAGGCCGTTTCGACAGACAGATTCACGTAGAACTTCCTGAACTCAAAGAAAGAGAGGAGATTTTCAAGGTGCATATCAAGAATCTGAAACTCAGCACTGACTTCGATGTGGATTTCATGGCCAAGCACACTCCGGGCTTTTCCGGAGCGGATATTGCCAATGTCTGCAATGAAGCAGCGCTGACTGCAGCAAGAAAGAACAAGCCTGCCATTGACAAACAGGATTTTCTGGATGCAGTGGACAGAATTGTCGGTGGTCTTGAACGTAAATCGTCCATCATCACCAACACGGAGAAGAAATCCATCGCTCATCACGAAGCAGGACACGCTGCAGTCAGTTGGCTGCTCCCTTATGCGAATCCTCTCTTCAAGGTGACATTGATTCCTCGTGGTCAGGCACTTGGCGCAGCCTGGTATCTTCCTGAGGAGAGAAAACTCTGGACCAAGTCGCAGATGGTAGATGAAATGTGTGCGCTTATAGGCGGACGCGTGGCTGAAGAGATCGTGAATGGAGAGCCTTCTACCGGTGCCCAGAACGACTTGGAGAAACTGACGCAAATGGCATATGGCATGGTCAAGTACTATGGCATGAGTGACAATGTCGGTGCACTTTCGTACTACGATTCTACAGGCGCAAGAGGTTACGACCTTACGAAGCCATATAGTGAGCAAACCGCTGAAATGATTGATGATGAAGTGAGAAAAATCGTGAAAATGATTCACGACAGGACTTACAAGATATTGTCAGACCATAAGGAAGGCTTCCTGCAGATGGCGGCATTGCTCCTTGAGAAGGAAGTGATCTTCGCAGAAGATGTAGAGAAGATTCTCGGTCCTAAGGCAAAGCCTGCTGATGAGACTGAGAATGAGACAGAAACGACTGAAACGACTGAAACTGAAAACAGTTAATCCGTAACTTATACTAAAACCTGAAATGAATAATACTGTAGTCAGAACCATATCCGGTATAGGGTTCATAATCATAATGCTGTGCGGCCTATTGATCAGCAAGTTCCTGTTCGCAGGCCTTATCCTGTTCATAATGACCGTGATGATGCACGAATTCTATACTTTGACAATGAACGACAGGTACAGATTCTCCAGAGTGCTGGCGATTCTGGCCTGTCTTGTTCTTTTTATGCTGATATTCGCCATCAGCGCCTATGACATGGAGCCGAAGTATGTGTCGATAGCAATTCTGCCGGTGCTCGTGGTGATGATCAATTCACTGTATGTAAGGGACAAGACAGAATTCGGAAAGTTCTCTGACATATATACAGGTATCCTATATATAGGAGTGCCGCTGTCATTGTCAAATCTTATAGTATTCTTTGACGGCAAGTTCAATGGACTTATCCTCCTGTGCTTTTTCGTAATCATATGGTGCTCTGATATCGGTGGATTCGTATTCGGTTCATTGTTCGGCAAAAGATTCCCGAAAAAACTGTTCCCGGCGATTTCCCCTAAGAAAACATGGGTAGGCTTCTGGGGCGGCATGATCTGCTCTTCATTGGCTGCTGTTGTGCTGAAATACAGCTTGTCACTGGATCAGATAACATTGGCACATACGATTATTCTGGCTGTCCTGATGCATGTGGCAGGCGTTTATGGCGATTTGTTCGAGTCTCAGTGGAAGCGCCATTACAACAGAAAGGATTCCGGAGTAATAATTCCCGGACATGGCGGAATGCTCGACAGATTCGACAGTTCACTCATGGCCATTCCTGTCGGCGCACTGTATCTGATAGTAGCAAATATCCTGTAATTAGGAAAAACAAGAATATAAAACGCCCCAAACGGCAATTCTAACAATTGCAGATTGAATAATTTATTCATATCTTTGGAAAATTATTGGAAACTTGATTTCAGAATACTAAACCTGATATGAAAATAGATAAGAACTCGTACGGAACCATAGCATTGTCCTGGCTCATCAGTGCTGCTCTGACTTTGCTGATTCTCAAGACAATAGGTATGAATACAGTCGGATACACCATCTCCGTATTGGTTTTATTGTTTTCTGTATTTGTGACTTGGTTTCACAGAGTTCCGGTCAGACACACACCGGAAGGCGACAGAATCGTGACTTCAGGTGCCGACGGCAAGGTTGTCATCATAAAAAAAGTCTATGAAAAAGAATACCTGAAGCGTGAGTGCATGCAGGTATCTGTATATATGGACTTTTTCAATGTACACGCGAATTTCTGGCCTGTAACAGGGAAGGTTTCTTATTATAAATATCATCCGGGACGCTATCTCCTGGCCTTCCTTCCGAAAGCAGCAGAGGAGAATGAGCATTCATCCACAGCCATCGACACAGGCAAGGAGGAAATTTTCTTCAAGCAGATTGCAGGAACATTTGCCAGAAGAATTGTCTGCTACTCTCAGGAGGGTTCAGAGGAGCTGAGGGGTGTGCAGTGCGGAATCATCAAGTTCGGTTCCCGCTTTGACATCTTCCTTCCGCTGGATGCCGACATCAAGGTGAAATTGGGACAGGAAATCAAAGCTGCCGAGACGGTCGTTGCAGAACTGAAATAAATCACATACATAAATAATAGCCGGGGAATTGCTCTCCGGCTATTATTTTATGAATTGCTGTCTTCTTCGATAAGTTTTACGAGCTTGTCCACAGCTTCCGATTCATGGACGTGACGTAGAAGCGGTTCTTTCTTATGGTAGATGGAGACCTTACCATTTCCTTCTCCTACATATCCCCAGTCCGCATCCGCCATTTCGCCGGGACCATTGACAATACATCCCATAACAGCGATGACGACGTTCTTAAGATGCGCCGTGCGGGCCTTTACCTGCTCAAAAGTCTCCTGCAGATTGTACATTGTACGGCCGCAGCCTGGACATGCGATATATTCAGGCTTGTAGAACCGCCTGCGGGCAGCCTGCATAAGTTCATCCTCGAGATATTTTCCCATGCCCGACTCCACTATAGATATTATGTGGCCTTCACCGTCAGAGAAAGTGCCGGAGATGTGAACCTCATCCAACTCTTTGTCCAACAGCCTTTTACCGAAGTCACAAGAGAAATCGTACATCAGCCTTTCTTTACAAGGGGAGTGATATACTGCTTCCGCGACCTTGTCAGTAATTTTTACGGAGGTCAATGTCGATGCGATTTCGCCATCATATCTCATCTGAAGGTACCTTCCGACAGAAATTTCATTGACAGGATCCTCAGTCAGGGAAACCCGTATGGTATTGCCGATTCCTTCCGAAAGAAGAGATGAAATCCCCACACAAGACTTGATTCGGCCTGAGTCGCCGTTACCGGCCTCAGTAACGCCTACATGCAGCGGGAATACTGTGCCTTCAGCCTCCATATATTTGGCCAGAATCCTGTATGCTTCCACCATAACATAAGTGTTACTTGACTTAAGCGACACGACAACGTTATAGAAATTATTTGACACACAGAGTCTTAGCCATTCCATAGCTGCCTCAGCCATAGCTTTTGGCGTGTTTCCGTACAGATTGGTAATCCTGTCGCCGAGCGAACCGTGATTGAGCCCTATACGTATTGCTGTGCCGTTTTCAGAGCAGACCTTGAGCAGTCTTGAGAGCTGCCGGGATGCCTCATCGAAATCTTTGTTGAAATTTCCGGGATTGATCCTGACCTTATCCACGAATGGAGCCACTGCAATGGCAGTCTCCGATGAAAAATGGATATCCGCCACAATAGGGATAAAAATTCCTTTTGCGTGGAGTGATTCCCTGATAGCCTTGATGTGAGGCACATCCTGAAGTCCGGGAACAGTAATCCTGATGATATCCACCCCGGCATCCGCCATCCTGACGCACTGGGCGATGGTATCCTCCTCATTGAAAGTATGAGTATTGCACATTGTCTGGACCGCAATCGGATGTCCAGAGCCTATCAGCACATTACCGACTTTTGCCGTCAACGTATTCAGTACCTGTTTCATATACCAATTGTTTAGCTTCTTTTTTCAGCTGCGCCCTGGTCTTTCCCGTGCGGCGTGTCAGCTGTATATGTATTCCTCCGGAAATGATTATGTCGAAAGGATAGGCGAAACGATAATAGTATTCGCTATTGTAATTCGGCTTGTAAAGGCTTCCCAATGAATATCTTACGCCTGCCTGAAGATGGAATTCCACTGGGTCGAAGAACAGACCGATACCGACTCCGCCCTTGATTCCATACTCGAAACGCTTGTCATAGTCATAGAAGGAAGTGAGATATTTGCTGTCCTTCAGAGTTCCCTCACGCTCCACACTCATCCTGTATCCGCCGAACAGACCCGCATTGACAATGAACTTCAGATGCCATACATCCATGTGCATATGTGCGAGAAGCGGAACCTCCATATAAGTATAGGTAGCCTTTGTGGCTCCGTCCACGGATTCCGAATAATCTCCGGTCTTCTTGTCAATCTTGAACTGATATCCCTCCTTGCCATAGAAAAATCCGGTCTGGAAACCGAAATACGGCATATAGCCGAACATTTTTCCGTATTTGGTGAAGACAATGCCGATATTGACTGGATTGATCTGCATCGCCTGCTTCTTGGTAGGATTGAACATCATCTGGCTCAGCGAGACACCGTACTGCACACCGATCATAGAATAGTCGTTGATGGTGAACTTGCGGTTAATCTTCACCGTATCGAGATACTCGTCAGAGTATTCAAATTCCCGTCTGAATGTCAATGAATCTGATTTCAATGCCGATGTATCAGACTGTTTGTCAAGCAGTTTGCGCGAATGCAAAGAATCAGGAACCGCGATGGTAACCGAATCAGAATATACCGGATTCTGTCCGTTCGCAGCCATGCAGAAGCCCAAAAGGGCCGCGGCCATAAATGTAAGTCTCGGTTTCATCATTTCGCGAACAGATTAGCAATGTCAATATTCTGTACCATTTCAGTAGACTCTTTGATGTTCAGCACATAAGACCCGTCCCGGAGCTTGTAGAACATCACTTTCTCAGGCTGGCGATGTTCCAGGAGATTACCTGTATCCACGATTCCGTTCCTGTTCAGGTCCTCAGTAATCCTGACTGAATATTTGCCTTCCTTCAAGTACGGGAACAGCAGTTCCGAATCCTTTTCAATGATATATGACCTCAGCACCTTGTCGCGCTGTTCATTGAGCAGATCCACGATGTACTTGTGGTTCACCCCAGTCAGATTAAGTGTCAATGAACTGAGTTTGTCGTCTTTAGGCAGGGAAACCTTCACCTCACTGCTGTCATTGTAGAACCCGTTGATGTCCCGGAACATCCTGTGAGGCACTTTCAGCTTATACTCATAGCCGCTCATCAGCTTGCCTTCCGGCATCAGCACATATTTCCTCAAGTTCAAGGAATCACGGGTGACTGAAAACTTCATTTTCGCTTCCTGCTGACGAGGATTTATGGAAGTAAGTTTCACGGAATCGAAATGCTCGTATATCAAAGGGAAATTGAACTCCATCTCGAATCCATATTGCTCGACTCTTTCAGGTTCCGCCTTCACGGTCATCACGCAGGTCGTGTCCTCATGCTTGATATTTCGCTTGGAACTCTTGGACTTGCCACCGGAATTCTCCATCGTCATCCGGATATGTTCAGTGAACGGGGTCAATTTTCCGAGAGTATCGGTTTTCATGTAGTCCACGAACACGTGCAGCGTGTCCGGCATACGCTTTCTGTCATTTATCCAGAATTCGAGACTGTCATTCGTGATGTTGAACTGGGTTATAAGACGGTTTGCAGGGAAACCTTTCACCCACATAGAGTCGATTATTGCATCGGATGCCATGAAAGTAATGTAAGCAGAGCGTGGCTGTGTCCTGACTTTGTTTACAATCATCTGCTTGCTCGGCTTCTCACGAAACATGACCATCTCGTACTCTGCCTTGCGCTCCATACAGTGAAGCGTGTCCTTCATATCATATTTCTTCAGTTCAGGAAGATCGTCAGATGCTACAATTACAGGACGTATTATGCTGTCATAGAATGCAATACGATCATTGTCCGGGTCATAGACATTATTGGAACTCTCATCCTTAACAGCATAAAGCCGGTACAATGTATCTGCGATATTGCGCATTGCGAAGAAGCCCCAGTCATCAGTTTTCACAGCCGCATCAGGCCTGTGCTTGAACACTGCCGAGTCCGACAAATCCTTGTACAGCATCACAGTCACACCTTTCATCGGCTGCAATGTGTTGCAGTCACGGACAACTCCCGTAATCGCCATAGAGTCGATGACCGGTCCTGTGGAGAACATCAGAGTGTAGCCGGGATACATATTGCCCTCATTATTGTCAGCTATGGCATTGGTAAGGTCTAATGTATATGTGGTGGACGGTTCCAAATCCGATTCGAAATAGACGATGACCGACTTGCCTCTGATTCTATATTTCGGTGATTTTTCCAAAGGAGGGGAGAGGAAAATGCTCTTCGCATCCTTGACCGTCACATATTCATTGAATGTAATGACAATGCGGGTGTTGTGCAAAGGGATATTGACAGACCCCGGAAGCGGATAAATTCCGGTTATGACCGGCGGAATGGTGTCCTTGTCTCCACCGCTCGGCGGAGTAGTCGTATTCGCACAGGAATGGGAGAACATCATTGCCCCCAAAACCAAAGCGACCGGTATGCCTGGTATGAGTTTTTCTAATATCTTGTTCATTCAAATATGCTGTCTGTATAATCTCTTTATATCCAACTGATTGATGATAAGCATCATATCTCTGTACGCATCACGCTCTGGACTCCCTTTATGTTCTTCAGGTTCGTTATCATCGTCTCGAGCACATCCCTGTCGTGCACATACATATCTATATATCCGTCGAAGATGCCGCCTTCGGTATTGAGGTCGAGCCGGCGCATGTTCACGCCCATCACGAGGGAGATATATCCTGTAATGTCATTGAGCAGACCTATACGGTCAATGCCGGTGAGCGAAATCCGTACCGGGAACGACTGGTCGGCATCAGCCTCCCAATGAGTCTTGACAATGCGGTCTCCATGTTTGGTGGCCAATGTTTCAGCCACGCTGCAGGATTTCTTATGGACAACAATAGTGCCGTCTGCAGACATGAATCCGACTACAGCATCGCCGGGTATAGGCTTACAGCAGTCAGCAATGACATATTTATGTCCGTCTTCAGTAGAATTGATGACATATTCATCCTGTTTTTTCTTTTTCGACTGGAGAGTGCTCAGTACGTTTTCAAAATTCAGATACCCTACGCCGTATCTGAACAGGAATTCATCAGCATTGTTCACTTCGAGTGCAGCGGCTATTTTCCTGGCAACATTGTCGTCGAACTTTTTGCCCATCGCCGTCAACCTCTCCTCGAGGTCTTTCCTGCCTGCCTCGATAAAGGCGGCTCTCTGTGGTCTGAAGTAGTCCAGAACCTGGTTTTTCGCATGCCTGGTCTGAAGGAAGCTCAGCCATTCCGTCTTAGGATGTTCATCTTCAGCTGAGATGATTTCCACCTGGTCTCCAGTCTTGAGCACATAGGAGAGAGGCACAAGTTTCATATTCACCTTGGCCGCTATCGCCTTGCATCCGATCTGCGAATGAATCATAAATGCAAAATCCAGCGCAGTGGCTCCCTTCTGTATGGATTTCTGTTCGCCCTTTGGAGTGAACACCGATATTGACGTGGTAGTCAGGTCATTATGTATGATGTCCAGAAGTTCGAGGGCATTGACATCAGGGCTGACGAGAATTTCCTTGACTTTGGACAGCCACTTGTCCATCTCATTGTCATTCTCGCTTATGTAGCCGTCCTGCTTGTATGCCCAATGTGCTGCGATACCTTTCTCCGCGATGTCATCCATCCTCTTGGTACGGATCTGTACCTCTATGAAAGCATTCTCCTTGTTCTTGACAGTTATGTGGAGCGATTCGTATCCGTTTGGCTTTGGGTTTGACAACCAGTCTCTAAGTCTGTGCGTGTCAGGCTCGTATTCCTCTGTCACATAAGAATATACCTTCCAGCAAAGGTCCACTTCGCTCTTGTGGTCGGTGTCGCAGTCGATGATGAACCTTATGGCGAAAACGTCATAGACACCCTCGAAGGGAACCTTCTGCTTCTGCATCTTCTTGTAGATGGAGTAGGCGGTCTTGGTCCTGATTTTCAGTTTGTATCTGATACCTGCATCGGACAGTTTCTTCTCGAGAGGACGGATAAATTCCTCAGAGAGTTTCACCCTGTCTTTCTCAGTGGCTTTCAGCTTGTTGGTGATGAGGCGGTAATCCACAGGGTCGGCGAACCTGAAGTATATGTCCTCAAGTTCACTCTTGATATTGTAGAGTCCAAGCTGGTGGGCGAGCGGAATGTACAGCATCAATGTCTCCAGAATCTTCCTTTCGCGGGAAAGTTTCGGGAACATTTCCAGATGACGCATGACTTCCAGACGGTCAGCGATTTTCAGTACCGTCACCCTCGGGTCTGTAGAATACTGGACAATCAGTTTCTTGTAGTTCTCCGCCTCGAGACGGGTGTCCTTCGGCTTGATGGTGGCGATTTTGTCGAGCCCTTCCACCATCTTGTAAACTTCTGAAGGAAAACTAGCAGACTTGATGTCGTAGTCAGGATGTTTCCTCAATGTCTCGTGCAGGAAAACCGCAGCGGCGCACTCTGCCTGCAGGCCTATTTCATCAGAAACGATCAGGGCCACATTCATCGGATGCTCCAGGAACGGATGACCGTTGTCCCGCAAATCATCTTTCAATGCATCTGACGCAATCTGCCAGGCACGGCGCACCAACGCCTTGCCTTCTTCACTATAATGGGGGAATTTGTCATCAATCAGTTCCATATTCACACCAAAATTGTCAAGTCCAATTACAAATATACAAATTATTGTTAAATTCGGGCATTTATGACGAAATGATGGGAAAAAACGGAAAGAAAGTGGCTGTGATAGGCGGCGGGGCGGCAGGTTGTTTCGCCGCCGTGAATATGAAGGAAATGAATCCTGACCTGGACGTAACTGTCTATGAGTCAGGCCCTGTACTGTTGGCAAAAGTCGCAGTCACGGGAGGAGGCCGCTGCAATCTCACCAATTCGTTTGCCGAGGTCCGCAGCATCGAATCCGTCTATCCTCGGGGTTTCCGTCTGATGAAGCGCCTCCTCAGGGAATTCAGCAACACTGACGTATGCGACTGGTTCGAAGGCAGGGGAGTGCGGCTTGTCACCCAGAGCGACCAATGCGTTTTCCCGAAATCGCAGCAGTCTTCGGAAATCATTGAGACACTCGTGGCCGGAATGAAGTCTTCCGGTGTCAATGTCGCTGTCTCTCATCGTCTTACGTCTGTCCAGGACACTGATGGCGACCAACCGGAACGCTATAAACTTTCATTCGATACAGGCCGTGGCTCAGAAAAACATCAGACTGAGATATATGCTGACATTGTCCTGATTACTACAGGCGGAAGCCCCAAAAAGAGCGGCTTGTCCATGTTGGATGGCCTCGGGCTCGAAATCATTGACCCTGTCCCGTCTCTTTTCAGTTTCAATATCGGCGCGCCTGAGGCGTTGGCGGAAATCCGAAGGGGGAACGAAAGTAAGTCATCATTGGCGGAAGCTGGAAAGGGGAGAGGAGTACAGGTGGCATTGACTGGAACCAGGAAGCGAGACGGGGAACTCTCTGCATTGATGGGAATCGTGACCGAAAACGTGGTGACCGGACTTGCCGGCACGAAGTTCAGGGCAGAAGGCCCGCTGCTGATTACCGACTGGGGAATGAGCGGCCCGGCGGTGCTGAAACTCTCTTCATATGCAGCCAAGTACCTCGCGGAACAGAATTATTCTGCAGAACTCATGGTGAACTGGGCCGGAAAAATTGCGCTGCCGGAACTGGAGTCAGTGCTGAGCCGCATTTCATCCTCCGCATCCCGGAAGATGAGTGCAAACGTCGGCCCGGACTTTCTGAATAACAGACTGTGGACATACCTTCTGCACCGTGCGGGAATCCCGGCAGACAGGCGTTGGGCTGAAATCGGTTCCAAGGGGCTCAACAGAATAATATCAACATTGACCTCGGACATCTATCCTGTCGTAGGACGTAACAAGTTCAAGGGCGAATTCGTGACTTGCGGAGGAGTGTCGCTCGCTGACATTGACCCGAAAACATTGGAGTCGCGTCAGCATCCGGGACTCTACTTTGCGGGCGAAGTGACTGATGTCGATGCGGTTACGGGAGGATTCAACCTTCAGGCGGCCTGGACTATGGGATGGGTGGCAGCTCGCGCAATCGCGCAGAGTTAGTCGTTTTTCCAGACTTTAAGATATTCTTCCAGAGCCCACATTTCGTCGCGGTACCTCGCTGCTGCGGCATAATCCAGTTCCGCTGCGGCTTTCTTCATCTTGCGGCGTGATTCCTCGGCGGATTTCTCCACCTGCTCCCTCGACATTGACCTGATTACAGGGTCCTGAAGCACGGCTGCGAGGTCTGCACGGATGTAACCGTCCGTGTAGGCTGTATTCGTGTCGCGTTTCGAGTCGTCACCCAGGCCCACGGTTATCCTGCCCTTGCCTAGAGCACTTGGGTCGGGTATGAACGTAGGCGCATCGTATGAGTTGGATGCGGTGACGCGTCCCAGGCTTTTCGCGGCATCGGGATTGCTCCCAAGCTCGGCCAGCAGAGTGTTGTGCTTGACTTCCACTTGTTTAGGGGTAATGTGATGGATACGGTTGTATTCAATCTGCTTGCTGCGGCGTCTGTCTGTCTCGTAGATGGTCTCCTTCATCGACTTCGTCACCGAGTCCGCGTACATTATCACCAGTCCGTGAACGTTTCTCGCAGCGCGTCCGGCGGTCTGTGTCAATGCCACCTGTGACCTCAGGAATCCTTCCTTGTCGGCGTCCAGAATCGCCACGAGCGAAACGGAAGGGATATCCAGTCCCTCACGAAGCAGGTTCACTCCGATCAGCACATCGAAGAGTCCGTTCTTGAAGTCCTCGATAATCTCCACGCGCTCTGCGGTATCCACGTCGGAATGGATGTAGCGGCATCTGACGCCCCTTTTCCCGAAGAAATCGTCCAGTTCCTCAGCCATTCTTTTGGTCAATGTCGTGACCAGCACCCGCTCATCCACTTCTGAACGCTTCCTTATCTCTTCCAGAAGATTGTCCACCTGGTCGTGTGTAGGGCGCACTTCAATAGGCGGGTCCAGCAATCCTGTAGGTCTTACGACCTGCTCTACCACCAGACCTTCAGACTTGTTCAGTTCATATTCTGAAGGGGTGGCGCTGACATATACCGTCTGTCCCGTTATCGATTCGAACTCGTCGAAAGTGAGCGGCCTGTTGTCCGCAGCCGCAGGAAGACGGAATCCGTATTCTATCAGAACCGATTTTCTCGAATGGTCGCCTCCGTACATCGCCCTGATCTGCGGGATGGTCACGTGGCTCTCGTCGATGAATGTAATGAAATCGTCAGGGAAATAGTCGATGAGACAGAATGGTCTCTGCCCGGAACTTCTTCCGTCGAAATATCTGGAATAGTTCTCGATTCCGGGGCAATATCCCATTTCCTTGATCATTTCAAGGTCGTATTCCACCCTCTGTTTCAGGCGTTTGGCCTCCAATCCCTTGCCGATGCTCTCGAAATACTCCAGTTGTTTTACGAGGTCGTCCTGGATGAGGCTTACCGCTCTTGTGGATTTTTCCTTGGTGGTGACGAAGTTGCCTGCCGGATAGATCGGAACCTCGCTGAGCCTCTCGATCGTGGCACCTGTAACAGGGTCTATGAGAGAAAGAGCGTCTATTTCGTCTCCGAAGAACTCTATACGGACAGCCTCGTCTGAGCCTCCCAGATATACGTCCACGGTATCTCCGCGCACACGGAAAGTGCCGCGCTTGAAATCTGTTTCAGTCCTGCTGAAAAGCGCATCTACCAGGTGGTAGAGCAGGCGTGTTTCGCTAATCTGCTGACCTACACGCACCTGCACGGTCTGGCTGTGGAAATCCTGAGGGTTGCCTATGCCGTAGAGACACGACACGCTCGACACCACGATGACATCCCGGCGACCGGACATGAGTGCCGAAGCTGCGCTGAGCCTTAGCTTGTCGATCTGCTCATTGATGCTCAGGTCCTTTTCAATGTAGGTGTCAGTCGTGGGAATATATGCCTCCGGCTGGTAATAGTCGTAGTACGAAACGTAATACTCCACAGCATTGTTCGGAAAAAACGACTTGAACTCGCCGTAGAGCTGGGCGGCCAGCGTCTTGTTGTGGCTGAGAATCAATGCCGGCCTCTGCAGCTTTTCTATGACATTGGCCATGGTGAAGGTCTTGCCCGAGCCTGTCACTCCGAGCAGCGTCACCGCGTCTGACCCCTGTCTTATGGCCGAACAGATACCCTCAATCGCTTCCGGCTGGTCTCCGGACGGTTTATATTCCGATGATATTTTGAATTGCATAGCACTCCCGCATTTCCGCCAAAGATACTGCTTTAAAAAATAACCTGCACCATCTTTGGGAATCTTTTCGGCAGATGCTACCAGTTGTCGGTGCGGAACGGAACTGCAGGAAGATTTATGACGCCTGTCAGATTGCCCTTCTGGAAATCGCGGAAACAGTATCTTACCGCCACTGGATCAGAAACTTGTTCACAGGTTACGACTACCGAGTGGTCCCGGCGCTCCGCCTTAGCCGGGTAGAATACTCTGTCCTCTCCCGCCACCTCGAAGCCCTGGATGTCATGCCAAGGGCTCAATGACGTGTACTGCGTGTTGGTGAAATTCACTATAACCTTGTTGCCTTCCACCGTAAAGTCCTTGAACTCAGGGCCTTCGCAAGGCAATGATGACATCCCGTAAGTCCTGTTGAGTGCCAGCAGGGCCAACCGTTCTCCCACTCCGCGTTTCTGACACGGGTGAATCTGGTCCGCTTCATATTCATATACAAGGTCATTGGTGCATACAATTCCGCTGTTCGGAATGAGTTTCGCGGCATTGTGCTGTGCCTCTCTTATGCGTGCTCCGGTAGTGCCGTCCCCGCCATATTTCCACGGCGCCAGTTCGACCTCATAGAACGGGATCTCACCCTGTCCCCACAAGTCTCTCCAGATGCTTACCATTTTCGCGAGCCTTTCCGCATAATATCCGTACAGGCCGGCATTGGTCTCGCCCTGGTACCAGAGGAAGCCCTTGATGGTGTAATTGCTTACAGGAACGAGCATTCCGTTG
>OLOU01000623.1_pt1 | contig 29990 bp, 30 predicted proteins | sample 1672101 | NCBI WGS metagenome assembly OLOU01 (sample SAMEA3136645, study PRJEB25190) | human gut metagenome | biome: human gut; feature: human-associated habitat; material: faeces | place: Austria | collected 2013
TGCCACCGGCTTCGTTTTCGCCAATTGCCACGTCAATATATTTCTTAAAATATATTTCATTTAACTCTGACACTGCACACTGAGCCTTGTTTGAAACAATTGCCATCTTGTAGCCCTTGTCCTTTAGGCTTTTTAACAAATCCAATATCCCGGGATATGCGTCAGTCTTTATCTGGCAATGTGCCTGATAGTATTCCATAAAAGTTTCATAAGCTTCCTCAAACTTAGGATTGTTCAAGCCATCAGGTACGGAACGCTCCACAAGCTTCTTAATTCCATTTCCAACATCCATTCTAACTCTGTCTATTGTATGTTCTTCCCAGCCAAACTTTCTAAGCACATAGTTAACTGCATCTGCCAAGTCTTCTAATGTGTTTAACAATGTTCCATCCAAATCAAAAACTACTGTACTGTACTTTTTCATTTCAACCATCTCCTTGCTAAACAATATTACTGTCTTACTTTAACCTCTCTGCTAAACAATATTATTGTCTTTCTTTAATCTATCTGCTAAACAATACTACTGTCTTACTTTAATGTGAACTTCTCTTAACTGCTGTTCGGTTACTTCTCCAGGTGCTCCACACATAAGATCCTGTGCATTACCATTCATTGGGAATGGAATAACTTCACGAATGTTTTCTTCATCACGAAGAAGCATAATCATACGGTCAACACCAGGTGCCATTCCTGCGTGTGGTGGTGCACCAAACTGGAATGCATTGTATAAAGCTCCGAATTTTTCCTTTAAGTCTTCTTCTGTATAGCCTGCAATTTCAAATGCCTTAACCATAATTTTCATATCATGGTTTCTAACAGCACCTGATGAAAGTTCTACACCGTTACATACAATATCGTACTGGTATGCAAGAATTTCTTCAGGATCCATTGTTTCAAGAGCTTCCAGTCCACCCTGTGGCATTGAGAATGGGTTATGAGTAAATTCCATCTTCTTTGTTTCCTTGTCATATTCATACATTGGGAAATCATTGATATAACAGAACTTAAATGAGTTCTTTTCAATAAGGTCGAGTCTTTCGCCTAATGCTGTACGAATCTGACCTGCATATAAAGCAGCATTCTTTTCATTGTCAGCAATAAAGAAGATTGTGTCTCCAACTTCAAGACCAGCTTTTTCTCTGATTTCTTCCTTCATGTCATCAGGAATAAACTTATCGATTGGTCCCTTGTAGCTTCCGTCTTCAAGAACCTCAAGGTATCCAAGTCCGCCCATTCCGATTCCTGTAGCGAACTTAAGTAACTTCTCATGCTGTCCCTTTGAAAGCTTTGCATGTACATTGATTGCTCTTACAGTCTTGTTCTGGAAAGGCTTGAATGTACATTTGTTGAAGAACTCTGAAAGGTCGATAATTCTAAGTGGATTACGAAGATCTGGCTTATCTGAACCAAACTCAAGCATTGCCTGCTTGTAGCTGATGATTGGATAAGGAGCCTGTGTAACTTCATATCCTTCTGGTGCGAATTTTGCAAATGTTTCTGTAAGAACCTCTTCACCGATTCTGAATACATCTTCCTGTGTAGCAAAGCTCATCTCGAAATCTAACTGGTAGAATTCTCCTGGTGAACGGTCAGCTCTTGCATCCTCATCTCTGAAGCAAGGTGCAATCTGGAAATATTTGTCAAAGCCAGATACCATAAGTAACTGCTTATACTGCTGTGGTGCCTGTGGAAGAGCATAGAATTTACCCTTATATTTTCTTGAAGGTACAATATAATCTCTTGCACCCTCTGGTGATGAAGCGCAGAGAATTGGTGTCTGGATTTCAAGGAATCCCATGTCTGTCATCTTCTGACGAAGGAATGCGATAACCTTTGATCTGAATATCATGTTATCCTTAACCTTCTGGTTTCTTAAATCAAGATATCTGTACTTAAGACGTACATCCTCTCTTACTTCCTTAGAAGTCTGTACTTCAAATGGAAGCTGCTGGTATACCTGTCCAAGTATTGTAATCTTCTTAGCTTCAAGCTCGATTGTTCCTGAAGGAATCTTAGGATTATAAGTTTCCTCATCTCTCTGCTCCATAATACCCTCGATAGCGATACACTCTTCCTTATGAATACCATCAAGTAATGTTGTATCACGAAGTACTACCTGAAGCACCCCATACATATCTCTTAAATCAATAAATGAAACTCCTCCATGGTCACGGATGTTCTCAACCCATCCTGCAACCTTCAATTCCTTGCCGATGTAACTTTCATTAACTTCACTTAAGTTAACATCTCTGTACATGTTTGCCATTGCAATCTCCTTTCTTCTCTGGACAGGTAAAAATGTTGTTTCTGTCCGATTTCTGTTTAATATAACTACATCCCAGAAAAAACTAAAACCCCGGGATGTAAAAAACATCCCGGGGCGAATAAACTTATGTTATCCGCGGTACCACCCGCATTGAAAGGTGCTTAAGCCTTTCATCTCATTGCACTTAACGCGTGTAACGGAATGACCTACCCAGCCGTTCCCCGGCTGCTCAACCATTCAACTCCAGAGCGTTCCTCTTAACAATTCCCTGCGTATGCTTTCAGTCGGTGGCATCACTTTCCTGTCAGGTTCCATGAAAAGAAGTCTCTTTCACAGTCTTTGATATATTCATATAGTTAAATGATAACATAGTCAATATCACTTTTCAAGTGCGAATTTTCCCTGTATGAAATTAATATACATTTTTATGAATTATGTGGCACTTTTCTCATTATTCTTGATTACTTATTAATCTGTATTGTCTGAACCATTGCATCCATATTCTTCTTTATTAAAGCAATCTTATCTGCTGGCTGTGACTGCTCCTGCTCAAGTCCATAAAACACCATGGTATTTACCCTTGTTTCAAATACATATCCATATATATAACAATCCCATGTTGTATCCGTATCACTACTTGACTTAGCCAATGTAAGCTTTCCTTCAAACTTCTTCATCTTTATTCCATTAACCTCTGTGTCAGCAACTGATGTTAATGTCACAGGAACATCTTTTGTATATCCACTTATTTGTTCTGAAATACCATCATCAGTCCATACATGCTGTGATATATACTCAGATATCTTTTCTTCTGTCAAATCAGAAAGTGGTAATTTTTTCTTTGTTTCTAATATTCTAGATATATACAAATCAGCTTTATCTTTTTCATTAAATATTATTTCGCCTGCATTTCCAATTTTAGTATAACCTTTTGGTAATTGTGCTTTATATCCAGCAAAAATAGCAATTTGACTCTCCAATAAATCATTACTCTGACTAGTTGACTTTTCTTCACTCTTAGAACTACTTTCCTGCGTCTGGCTAACCTGTGAGTTTCCTTCATTACCAGCAGTTGTTGTATTCTCCTTCTTTCCACATCCTGCTAATACTGATGTAATCATCAATGCTCCCATTACTGCATATGCTATTTTTCTTGTCTGCATTTTAATCCTCTCCTCATTCTCATATTGTACAATTCTTACATAGAATTATCGTGAGGATTATAGCACTTTACCCCCCATTGTAAATATTTTTATAGTATATCGTGTCTTTTTATTGTCTTTTTATCAATCTGAAAAGCAGACTGCCATGTTCATAATAAATCCATTTATGTCTGTTTCAAGCCTTCTATCCCTAACTCTTTATGAAAATATTGTAATGTTGAAAATCCATATTTTCTATCAAACATTTTTTTATGTAGCTTTCTTTTCCCATTCATACATTCCATATATTCTTCTACATAATAAAGTGCATCTTTTTTTATCCGTTCTAAATTTATCATCGTCTCATTATATTCATCTTTATCAACGATAGCATCTGTAGAATCCAAATAATTTGTCTTAGTTATAATGATTATTTTACTATAGTCCAATCCCGATTTATGTGCTTTAGATCTTTTGGTTTTTGAAAAATGAAAAGCATATGGATGATGTATTTCTGTTCTATATGGAATGCATATAAAAAAATCATAATGAGTCTGAAATAATAAGCAATTATATGCTCTCTGGTTCTTCTTCAATACTTCTCTATATGGCGGATCAGGATATGCATTATAAAAATGTTCCGTCAACCTAAGAATCTGATAATCATTCTGTGGTAAATTCATTCAATTGTCTCCTCTGGAAATAGCCACTCGACTGAGTAAAAAGAAACGAGAGACTATACAGCCTCTCGTAATCAGCTTCATCATTCGGTCACTTTTTATTTTACCGTCCTGTCGGAACCGTCACAGGACTCATCGCTCGGTCACTTTTTATTTTACCGTCCTGTCAGAACCGTCACAGGACTCATCATTAATGACGAAGAAGAACATTTCTGTTCTCAATTGTATTATATGCTTTTATAGCATAAATATCAATACTTTTTATTTGATTTTTATTGAATTTCTATCGAATGTTCCTTCACATATTTACCAATCTTTTTATCAGAAGCAAGAATATGGTTAGACAGCCAGCCAAGCAGGAATCCTATAAGATCCATAAGATATTCCTCCTGATTATCATCCATTGCCTCAAGCTCCCTGAAATCAATATTTACAAGCTTTTCTACAAATGCTGAATGTGCCCTTTTCTGTGCTTCGATTTCAGGATATCCGATTTTCTTCATCAGTTCTTCCTCATCACTGAAATGCGACTCTGTATAATCCTTAAGTTCTGCCAGAAGTCTCATAATTTCATCATATTTATCATGAAGAAGTTCTGCATGTATAACATCATTAGTGTCCCTGATAATATCAAAAAGATGCTTATGCTCCTCATCGACAAGCTCAATTCCTGTTATATATTTGTCTGTAAATGCAAATGCGTCATCAACATTAGTTTCTGGCGCCATCTTTCCAATCATCATGTCGCTGCTCAAGATGTGGCTGTAAAGCCATCTGGTAAGATAAAGCAGCAGCTCATTAAGAGAATTTCTTGCTGCCTCCGGTGAAGATTCATCTAACTTAAATGTATTAATCTTTTCTGCAAATGCTTTGTGTTCTCTCTGCTGTATTGGCAGCTCCGGGTCATGAATACTCTTCATGTATTCTTCTTCATGAGCAAAATGTGTAATCGCATAATCCTTAAGATTATCTATAAGATTCTTCGCAATTGACGCGGCATTATCTGTTTCTTTTACCAGTGCAAATGCTTCATTAAGCATCTGGAACAGTTTTCTATGTTCTTCATCAATATTATCAATGTGTATCATACAGTCTTCTGTAAATTCGTACATATATATCAATCTCCTCGTGCTTATATTTGCCTTGTATTATAACACCTTTTCTTTAATCTGTGCAATGCTGTCCGCCTGAAACATTAAATATCTGTTTTTAATGAGTCTATTCGCAAAACAAATGTAGTTTGTCAAAACATTTAAGGCTATAATTAACTTATTGAAAGCATTTTGCTTCGCAAAACAAGGAGGCAATACCTCTGCTCCTGCATGGGCAGTCGCATTTTGCTTCGCAAAACAAGGAGGTATGTATGAACATTTATCTTGCTGGAGATTCTATTGTACAGAATTATACTGAAGAAGAATTTATTGCAGGCTGGGGACAGTTTCTGCCACGCTTCTTTAAGCCTGATGTAAATGTATTTAACTATGCCAAGGGTGGCAGAAGTTCAAGACTTTTTATTAATGAAGGAAGATTTGAAGAGATTGACAGACATATTCAGTCCGGAGACTATCTTTTTATAGAGTTCTGTCATAATGATGACGATTCAAAGGATTACAAATCTATGTTTAACCGTCAGACTCCGCTTGGCGTACCAGATGAATCAGGTCGATTTCCTGTTATAGCAGGAGTTAAGATGCCTAAGAATTATATACCACCTGAATATATTGAGGCACTTAATAACGATGATTCGATATCTGATAAACAGGCTGTTCTTAACAGTGTTCTAGCCATAAACCAGTCTTATCCATATGACACTTACTATCCATACTCAAAAGACGCTTCTATGGGCAGTTACAAATGGTTCATCAAACAGTTTATTGATATGGCAAGAAAGCATGATGCATCTCCTGTATTAGTTACTGCGCCTGCAAGAACATTTTTTAATGATGACGGAACAATTATGGACGCTCCCGGCTGCCACGGCGGTAATAATTTCAGCTATATAAGAGCTATGCGCCAGATTGGCGAAGAAACCGGCACTCCTGTACTTGACCTGTTTTCTTATTCAGTTGAACTTTTTGAAAAAATCGGACATGACAATATCCACAGATATACTTCAATCAAAAAAGGTATCAATAAAGGAAAATGGCCTGACGATTTCTTAAAAGAACTTGCCAAGCCAGAAACTGTTTCTGAGAATACACATTTTAACAAGGATGGAGCAATGCTTATCACCGAAGGTCTGGTAGAATTGATTCTTAAATCCAAGAACCCCCAGCTTTGTGAATTGCAGTCTTCCCTGCTTCATAACGTGGTATAAGTATATTACTTATTAATGAATTCCCATGCTTCTTCGGGGCTGTGTACAACAAACTCAGCCCCATTATCCTTTAAGAATTCTTCATCTCTGAAGCCCCAGCCAACCATACATACATCCATTCCTGCATTAGCCGCTGTCTGGACATCTACTTCTGAATCCCCGACATATACAGCCTGTGTTCTGTCAACATCAAACTGTCTTAATACTTCATTAACGCTGTCCGGATATGGTTTTCTTCTTATGCCTTCTCTCTCTCCAACCGCATAATCAAATAGTCCCGGAAAATAATCTTTGCATAAAGTCTGCACTCCATAATCAGCCTTGTTAGATACAACCGCAGTGTACACACCGGCATTTCTTATATTCTCAATAAGTTCTTTTATTCCATCATAAGGTCTTGTCTTATCGGCACAGTGCTTCTTGTAATGCTCTGTAAATGTTTCATGCACCTTAACTATCATGCTTTCTGGTGTTCCCTGTGGTACAGCTCTTTCCATCAGCTTTCTTATCCCATTGCCAACAAAATGTCTGATTTCTTCAATCGTCCTCTCAGGCATATCAAATACTGAAAGTGCATAATTAGTACTATCTGCAAGGTCTTCCAATGTATTAAGTATCGTTCCGTCCAGATCAAATACAACGATTTTGTATTTCATATATCCTCCTTGTTATGGCTTCTTTATCCCAGCAGCTCCTCAATTATATCGTAATGCTCATCAATCGCTGCATTAAGTGTCTCAATATCCTTCTTTATAAGGCTATCATATATCATTTCATGTGTCTTTAAAAGTTTCTTTTTCTTAATTCCATCTGCATGCTTTATGACATAATCTATCCATTCGCGGTAGACTTCAACAACAGCTTCCATCAGTGTAATCCACAGGTTGTTTCCGGTATCTGCAATAAGTTCCTCGTGAAATGCTTTATCAGTATCAACAAGGTTTTCACCTATTACCATGCTCATCTGATTAACCATGCTTTCCAACCGCTCCCGTTGTTCTTTCGTAAGACCTGTATGTATTACTGCATTACACACTGACTTTTCCATCATACGGCGGAATTCGCATACTTCACGCTTAGTAATAGTCTTTAATGCAATCATCATTAATATAGTCTGCTTTATAGACTGACCGACATTCTCTGATATATAATTACCAGAACCCTGACGGCGTTCTATAAGTCCCATTCCATGCATAATACTTAAAGCTTCTCTTGTTGAATTTCGTCCTATTCCAAGTGTTTCTGCAAGTGCACGCTCAGTAGGCAGCCTGCTTCCTATTGTAAGCTCCCCGCTTTTCATAAGCTCATAAATATATTGAATTGCCTTTTCGTATTCCTGCGATATTTTCTTCTGATTCATATTATCCTGTTTCAGCTTATAACACCCCTGTCTCATTAATATAGGCTTCTATAAGTCTTAGTGCACCATCTTCCCCAACCTTTGAAACATCTATGCATATATCGTAATATTCTGCATTTCCCCATTCTTCACCTGTATAATAATTGTGATATGAACGTCTTCTAAGGTCTGTATCTTCAACTATCTTAGCTGCTTTCTTAGGGCTGACATTGTGCTTCTTTTCTATAAGTTCTACTCTTTTTTCTTTGTTTCCTGTGAGAAATACTGATATAACATCTTCTCTGTGTCTGAATGCATTATTTCCGCATCTGCCGACAACTACGCAATTTTCATTACCGATTATGTCAGCCATAGCCTTGCGTGGAGTTTTTCCATTATCTGTTGTATCATCACCTGCCATTGTATCAGCATACAGCATCATATCAAGAGGCATTTCTCCATAAAAATATGGATACTTCTCATACAAGCCTTTTTCTTTCGCAAGTCTGCACACAGCATCCTTATCATAAAATGGTATAAAATATTTCTCTGCCAGTGCTTTTCCTATCTGGTCTCCCATACATCCACATTGTCTTGCAATCGTGATTATCATATATACCTCTTTTCCGCGCACGCTTTTTGCGCATAACGGGTTTGTGCCAAGTGCGCGCAGGCACAAATCCCGCGTGTGAAAATTATATTTTCACACTGTCCTCCTAATTTTACATAAATCCAGCAAATACTGATGAAAGTGCAACTGTAAGTATACCTGCAACTGCAATTGATAAGCTGCTCATCGCACCTTCAACTTCGCCCATTTCCATAGCCTTGGCTGTTCCTATCGCATGTGCAGCAGATCCTAACGCAAGTCCTTTGGCAATCGGTTCTTTTATTCTGAATATTTTACATATAAGCTCACCAAATATATTTCCAAGAACTCCTGTTACAACAATAACTGCAACTGTGATTGTTACATAACCTCCAAGTTCCTCAGAAACTCCCATACCAATAGCAGTAGTTATTGACTTCGGAAGAAGAGTAACATATTCTGCATGACTCAGATTCATAATTTTAGATAACACAAGTACCGTTGTTAAACTTGTAAGCACACCTGATGCTATTCCTACAACAACTGCCTTGTAATTCTTCTTAAGAAGACTCCACTGCTCATACAGCGGAATTGCAAGACATACAGTTGCCGGTGTAAGAAACCAGCTAAGATACCTGGCACCCTGATTATATACATCATAATCAACACCTGATACTGCAAGTACTATTATTGTTATTATTATTGATATAAGCAGTGGATTGAATATTCCAAGCTTGAATTTTTTCTTAAGCACAGAACCAATAAAGTATGATAAAAGACTTAATGTGACTCCGGCAAAAAGTGATTCTCTGAAAAAATCATTCATTAGTATTAACCTCATTTCTTTGTGCTTTGCGTAATTCTCTCTTCCTGTCAGCACGTATGATTATCTGTGAAGCCTGACCTGTAACCGCCATAACCGTAATTATAGCAACAACCGTAACAACAAGCACCGGCACGAGCATAGGTTTTAATACCCCCCATGAAGACATCAGTCCTACTCCTGCCGGAATGAACATAACAGGCATTACAGCTATAAGAAATTTTCCTGCGTCTTTTACCCATCTAAGCTTTATAAGTCCGGTAAGAAGTCCAACAAAAAGTATCACCATTCCATATATACTGGCTGGAACCGGCAGCGGAATCAGATATTTAAGTGCTTCTCCGACAAATGAAATAGCCAGTATTATAAGAAACTGTCTCAATAATTTCATAACATTTCTCCATAAATAAAAATTTGCGGTGCAAATTGGTGCTACCAATTCATACCGCAAATTATAATACATTCTTATGTACAATAAAGCAAGGACTTTTTTATGCTCTTCTTGCCTTAGCTGCCTTAAGCAGATGTTTTGCAAGAACTGATGTTGTTACCGAACCTACTCCTCCAGGAACCGGTGTACATACAGAAGCGTTCTCTGCAACATCTTCAAAATCAACATCACCACACAGATTGCCGTCTTCATCAACATTTATTCCAACGTCAATTACAACTGCACCATCTGCAACAAATGATTTGTCAACCATCTTTGCAACGCCTGCTGCCGCAACAAGCACCTCAGCGCCCTTACATACTCCCGGCATATCAACTGTCTTAGTATGACACACTGTTACTGTTGCATTCTTCTTCATAAGCATCATCGCAACCGGCTTACCGATAACAAGACTTCTTCCGATAACTACTGCTCTCTTACCCTTTAAGTCAACTCCTGCATAATCTAACATCTCAATTACAGCTTCTGCTGTACATGGACCATATCCTGTCGGATCCCCTGCATATACCTTTGCAAGATTCATAGGTGATATTCCATCCAGATCCTTCACACTGGCAATTCTGTTCTCAATTGCCTTCTCATCAAGATGCTTTGGCAAAGGTCTTAAAAGAAGAATTCCGTCAATATCCTCATCTTCATTAATCTTGTCAAATTCTTTCTGGAAAGTATCATTATCAATATCAGCAGGAAATGTATATGAAGTACATCTGAATCCTACTTTTTCCATCTTCTTGGTAGCGCCACGCTCATATGACATATCATCTGGTCTTTCACCAACACGCACAATTGCAAGATGTGGAATTGCGCCCTTCCAGTCCTTCATCTCTTCAATAATCTTCTCATTAATAGCATTAGCAACCGGTAATCCCTTAAGTGTCTCCATATATTCCTCCTTGTTTTGCGAAGCAAAATCCGAGCCTCTCCAGCGAGGAGAGGAATTTTCCTCCTTGTTTTGCAATCTTGTTCTATGGTCTTACAGCATCCATAACTCTTCCAAATGTTTCTTCTTCAATCTGTGCTGCTTCAGCAAGCATCTTATCTGCCTTAAAGTTCATATCTTCAGCAAGTTCTCTGTCCTTCATAAGCTTTGTATTGATAAATACATTAAGCGAAGCACCCTTCATTGCAGCCTCACACATTGTTATGCCGACACCTGCATCACTGATTGCAATTCTGCTTCCAATTACAGATATACGGTCGATAAGCTTCATGGCTTCAAGTATAAGCTCCATCATTGACAGAGGGGCTTCTGAGGCTGTAACAAGTGCCTTTGCCATAATTGCTTCTCTTTCCTTAATCTGTTCTTCTGTATGCTTAGGAAGACCATAAGCTGCTGCAAGAGGCTTAAAGCTTTCAGCATCCTTATCCATGCACTCTGCAAGTTTCTTTGTAAGGTCTGTCGCTTTAACAATAAGTTCTTCAATCTCTTCCTGATACTCTGCATATTTCTTCTTTCCTGTAGTAAGTGCAAGCACCATATTACCAAGGCTCATGCCTACTGCTGCCACATATCCGCACGCTCCGCCGCCTCCCGGCACCGGTTCACTTGAAGATAAAACCGCAAGAAAATTATCCATTGTCATATCTGTCATCATATTAAATATCTACCTCCCCTGTAAATACTGTTTTCGCCGGGCCTTCAAGATATACGGTATTCTCATCTTTATCCCATGTAATCTTTAAGTCACCACCAAGAAGATGAAGTGTTGCTGTTGTGTCGCACATTCCGTTAAGAACAGTTGCAACAAGGCTCGCACATGCACCTGTACCACAGGCAAGTGTCTCCCCGGAACCTCTCTCCCACACACGCATATTAAGATTATTCTTATCTACAACCTGAATGAATTCAGTATTAATTCTCTCTGGAAATGCTTTGTGATTTTCAAAGAAAGGTCCGATTTTTTCAATCTCAAATTTCTTAATATCAATATCTTTATCAAGATAAACAATAGCATGAGGATTACCCATTGAAACTGCTGTTACCTTGTACTCCTTACCTTCTACAACAATAGTCTCATCCACAACAGGTGTCTTAACAACCTTTCCGGCAATTGTCTCTATCTCACAGCCTTTATATTCTTTAAGTTCCTTCGTATCAACAGGAATCTGTGCTGCCTCAAGAATTGGTGCGCCCATGTTAACCCTTGCCGTCTCAACCCTGCCATCTGCACCGGTTTTAAGTTCAAGTATCTTCACACCTGCAAGTGTATCAATAGTAACTGTTGTCTTATCTGTAAGTCCATTGTCATACACGAACTTTCCAACACATCTTATTCCATTGCCACACATCTGTCCCTGCGAACCATCTGCGTTGTACATCTCCATAAAGAAATCTGCTTTATCTGACTTCTTAATAAGAATAAGTCCATCCGAACCTATTCCAAAATGTCTGTCACTTAAATCAATTGCGACCTGTGACGGATTATCAATTACCGACTGTGTGCAGTCTACGTATATGTAGTCGTTGCCTGCTCCATGCATTTTAGTAAACTTCATACCTGGTCTCCTTTTCATATTATAAATGTAGTAATGAAACACATTTGTTATACATCCTGATATATTCCCATTACCATAGTTGCTGACTCTACCATTGTATTGCCACTGTCCATGCTGCATTTCTGGATATATCTGAATGCCTCCTGCTCTGACATATTATTTCTTTCCATAAGCAGATGCTTTGCATCATCAATTATCTTCTGTTCTTCCGGACTTCTCTTTCTTGGCTGTGACCTTAATTTCCTTCTACGCCTTATCTGTGCCTGAAGCATCATCTCTATAGTTGACACAAGGTCATTAACCTTTATTGGCATTGCCGCACATACAATTCCATTGTCCTGACAATCTTCCCATCTGTTCTGGGACGCAACTAACAACATCTCAAAGCTCTTTGGCTTATATTCATATAATTCAGTATAAACCATATTATCTGACAGCTTATATCCGCATATTATGATTCCATCAGACAAAGTATCAGCCTGATTAATTGCCTGTGCCCCACTTGTACATGGTACAGCGACATCGAAGCCTCTGTGAATCAAAAGATTCCTTACTGCTTTAGCCTCCTCTAACTTAGGAAATGCTACAATCAATGTGGACATCAATTAACTCCTTTTCTACTTAGCATACGCTTTACCATGTTTAATCAATACTTGTAGAGATATTCATCAATTTCCCACTGTGAGACTCTTGTTGTGTAGTTTTCCCATTCTTTCATCTTAGCTTCAACATATTTGGTTGTAATATGTTCTCCAAGTACGCTGCATAAAAACTCATCTGCCACAAGACAGTCAACAGCTTCCTTAAGGTCTGCCGGCATATTCTCTATTCCTGCTGCCCTTCTCTCGCCAGGTGTCATCTCATATATATTGCAGTCAACACTCTTAGGCACTTCTATCTTGTTCTTAATACCATCAAGTCCTGCTGCAAGGCAGAGTGCCAGAACGAGATATGGATTAGCTGTAGGATCCGGATTTCTTAACTCAACTCTCGTCCCATTCCCTCTTGATGCAGGTATTCTTATAAGCGGACTTCTGTTCTTTGCTGACCATGCTATATATACAGGTGCTTCATATCCCGGAACAAGTCTTTTATATGAATTAACAAGCGGATTAGTTATTGCTGACATACCTCTTGCGTGCTTCATAATACCAGCAATAAAATGATATGCATCATCTGATAAACCAATCTTTCCATTCTCATCTGCAAATATATTCTTACCCTCTTCAGTTGCAAGTGACATATTAATATGCATTCCAGAACCGCTGATACCAAACTTTGGCTTTGGCATAAATGTTGCATAAAGTCCATGTCTTTTGGCAATTGTCTTAACTGTCATCTTAAATGTCTGTATATTATCTGCTGTCTTTAAAGCCTCATCATATTTAAAATCAATCTCATGCTGTGCAGGAGCAACCTCATGATGTGAAGCCTCAATCTCAAATCCCATATCCTCAAGAGTAAGAACCATGTCTCTTCTTATATTCTCGCCCAGGTCATTAGGTCCGAGGTCAAAATATCCAGCTTTTTCATGGCTTAAAGTTGTAGGAAGTCCGTTGTCATCTGTATGGAATAAGAAGAATTCACATTCAGGACCGACATCAAAGCGGTATCCCATTTCATTCGCTTCTTTAATAGTTTTCTTAAGTATCCATCTTGGGTCGCCCTCAAAAGGCTTGCCATCTGGTGTATGCACATCACAGATAAGTCTTGCAACCTTTCCCTGCTGTGGTCTCCATGGGAATATTTCAAATGTATCGTAGTCAGGATACAGATACATATCTGACTCTTCAATTCTTACAAAGCCTTCAACAGAAGAACCGTCAAACATGCATTTGTTATCAAGTGCCTTCTCAAGCTGGCTTGAAGTAATTGCAATATTCTTAAGTGTTCCAAAAATATCTGTAAACTGAAGACGTATAAACTCTACATCCTCTTCTTCAACCATTCTGAATATATCGTCCTTAGTGTATCTGCTCATAAGAAACCTCCGTTATAATTATATATTTCTTATTGTGGCTTATTGCCAACTTTTATAAATATACTACATTTTAATCTCTTTGTGTAGAATACTAATATTTTTCTTGAAAAATTTTATTTCTTAATGTACCATAGTTATGCATATTTCGTCTTTTTAAGACATATATTAATAAATTTAAGGGAGATAAATTATGGCTAAGAAAACAAATGTACCTCTTAAGAGACGCAGACGCTCTGAGCTTAATGTAAAACTCATTGCTATCATTGCTGCTGTACTCTTTGTTGTAACTATAGGTATCGTATCCGCTGTTATTGGCAGTCACAAAAAAGAAAAAAATCCTTCTGTTGCCGATAGCCAGAATAATGAGACTACTGCTGAACCCACAACAGAGGAAGAAACTACAACCAAAGTTCCGACTATCGAAGTCAACCTTATGATGATTGGTGATATGCTTATGCATGAAGGTGTAGTAAAAAGTGGTCTTATGGATGATGAAACTTACAACTTCGACCACCTCTACACTAACATAGCTAAGGATATCAGCTCTGCAGACATAAAAATCGTTAATCAGGAAACAATCCTCGGCGGTTCTGATTTTGCTTACACAGGATATCCAACATTTAACTCACCATGGGCACTTGGTGATGCAGAAGTTAAAGCAGGATTCAATATTATCCTTCATGCTACCAACCACACATTAGACAAGGGGCTTAAGGGGGTTGAGAACTGCCTTTCATTCTGGAAGACTTATCATCCTGATACTACTGTTCTTGGTATCAACGAAACAGAGGAAGACTATGAAAATATATATGTTTATGAAAAAGAAGGCTTCAAGATAGCATTTCTTAACTACACATACGGAACTAATGGAATTCCTATTCCTGATTCCAAGCCTTATATCGTAAACATGCTTGATAAGGATAAGATTACAGCAGATGTAACTAAGGCTAAACAGCTTGCTGATATGGTTATTGTACTTCCACACTGGGGTACTGAATATGTCTACACACCAGATTCTAACCAGAATTACTGGACACAGCTTTTCTTAAGCCTTGGTGTTGATGTTGTTATCGGTACACATCCTCATGTCCTTGAGCCTGTCGAGGTAGTATCTGATACTAAGGGGCATGAAATGCTTGTATACTATTCACTTGGTAACTTCGTTTCTAATCAGGACCAGAAGCCTCGTATGATAGGCGGTATGGCCAAGATGACACTTGTTAAAGATGAAACAGGCTGTTATGTTAAGAATTATAATCTTACACCTGTTATAACACAGAAGCTTTTTGGTCAGAAAGCAATCACTACATATAAATTAAGTGATTACACAGAATCACTTGCATCAGGCAACGCAATCCGCAACGATTCCGGCTGCTATGATTTCAGCCTTTCATACTGCCAGACTCTCGTTAAGCAGATTCTTGGCGATGATTACGATGAAAGCACAAGTGAATTAAATGTTTCACTCCATCCTGATGGTCTTGTTAAAGATACATCTGCAACAGAAAGCAGTTCTTCTGCTAAGTAATGAAAAAAGCAGTAATTTTTTAAAATGTAAAGAGATATATTGATACTAAGCATTATCCGAGGTATCAGTATGTCTCTTTTTTCTAATAAACAAATGCGCATTATATTCATATACTGCGTTATAATCATTTTAGTAATCTGTGGCATAATAACCGCAAGACATAAAAAAACATCATCAGATTCAATTGTAAAAACAACTAAAACCAATAACGAAACATCGGAATCATCAGACACCCAACATACTTCTGACAACACTCCCAATACCGACAGATTACCGCCATACAACTCATCCAATCAGGGAAATGGAATTGGCGGCGGCGCAATCATGGGCAATTGCAGCATAGGCAGCCGTAAACTTCCTATATACTGTGTTGACCTTAGTAAAAAGACTAATCTTGATACCTCCAAAAAATATGTTTCCATATCATTTGACGCCGCATGGGGCGATGAAGATACTATAAAAATTCTTGACATTCTTGATAAATATAATATCAAAACCACATTTTTCATGACCGGAGGCTGGGTGGACAGCTACCCTGATAAGGTTCTTGAAATCTATAACCGTGGACACGACCTCGGCAATCACAGCCAGAACCATAAAGAAATGAGTAAACTTTCTGTATGACCTCGGCAATCACAGCCAGAACCATAAAGAAATGAGTAAACTTTCTGTAAATGAGCAGAAAGATGAAATCATGTCTGTTGCCAATAAAATAAAAGAAATCACCGGATATACGAGCTTCCTGATTTTCGCGGTACACGCCGCCCCGCCATACGGTGATTATAATTCAACGCTTATTGATACAATCTATGGCTGTAACTTCTATCCTATAGAATGGAATGTAGATTCCCTTGACTGGAAGGACTATGGAACAGACAACATAATTAAGACCGTGACAACACATAAAGCTCTTAAGAACGGTTCCATAATTCTTATGCACAACGGTGCTAAATATACAGCCGAAGCTCTCGAATCTGTAATAACCGGGCTGCAGTCCCAAGGCTACAAAATCGTGCCTGTATCACAGCTTATTAATACTGAGAATTTTCATATGGATGGAACCGGACTGCAGATTCCTGACTGACCCCTTGTCAATATGAACTCCGGGTATTATAATTTGGTAGTCAAAATATTTTAAAATCAAAAGAGGTGTACAATGAACATTTTCAAGAAAATATACTGCAGAAGTTTTCAGACTGTATTCAAGATTGCACTGCCATTTCTTCCATACAGGAAGCCTAAAATTGTAAGTGCATTATCTGACATTCCATCTGTACTTAACAAAAAGAAGAAATCATGTCCTATAATTATTACTGATCCTGGAATTGCAAAGCTTGGCATTCTTTCTATGCTTACAGATGTATTCGACAATGCTGGCATTGAATACCATGTTTACGATAAAACTGTAGCTAACCCTACAACTGATACCGTGGAAGAGGCACTTGCCATATATAAAGATAACAAATGTGACTGCATAATCGGCTTTGGTGGCGGTTCAAGCATGGACTGCGCCAAAGCTGTTGGTGTAAGAATTGCAAGACCTAAGACACATCTGTCTAAGCTTGGAGGAATCCTTAAGGTCCATGCAAAGCTTCCTCTGCTGGTTGCAATTCCTACAACAGCAGGAACGGGAAGTGAAACTACTCTTGCAGCCGTAATTGTAGACGCCACAACCCGCCACAAATATGCTATCAACGACTTTCCACTTATTCCAAGATATGCAGTCCTTGACCCGAAGGTAACCCTTACACTTCCTGCTTCAATTACCGCAACTACCGGAATGGATGCACTTACACATGCCGTTGAAGCCTACATCGGAAACTCAACAACTCCGGGTACAAGAAAAGATGCACTTATGGCTACTGAGTTAATATTTAACAATCTTGACAGAGCATACACTAACAGTTCTGATACAACAGCAAGAAAGAATATGCTTAAAGCTGCTTATTATGCCGGATGTGCATTCACTAAATCATATGTAGGATATGTCCATGCAGTTGCACATTCTCTAGGTGGCGAATATAATGTTCCTCATGGACTTGCAAATGCCGTAATTCTCCCAATGGTTCTTGAAAGCTATGGAGAATCCATCTATACGAAGCTGCATGACCTTGCAATTGCCGCCGGTGTTGCAGATAAGGATGTGCCAGATGAGACTGCTGCCAAAGCATTTATACAGGCAGTCAAAGATATGAAAGTAAGATTTAACATTGGCGATACAATTCCTGAGATTAAAGAGAAGGATATTCCTAAGCTTGCAGGGTATGCCGACAAAGAGGCTAATCCTCTCTACCCTGTTCCGGTTCTTATGGACGCTAAGACACTCGAACAGTTCTACTATAAACTTATGAAAGATAATACACATGAAAATGAGGTATAATATGGAAGCTACACAAATCAATAAACTTGTACAATCGCAGCGACATTTCTTTCTTACAGGTACAACACTTGATGTAAATGTAAGAATTGATGCCTTAAAGAAACTATATTCGGCAATTAAGAAACATGAGAATGAAATATTTGATGCTCTCTATAAAGACCTTGGCAAAAGCCAGTTTGAAAGTTATATGTGTGAAGTCGGGCTTACTCTCAGCGAGATATCTTATATGCTAAAACATATTAGGAAATTCAGCAGAGAGAAAAATGTTCCAACACCCCTTGCACAGTTTCATTCCAGAAGCTTTAAGAAGCCGTCACCACGCGGAGTTGTCCTTATTATGAGTCCTTGGAATTATCCATTTCTTCTGACAATGGAACCCCTTGTTGATGCAATTGCCGCAGGAAACACTGCGATTCTTAAACCAAGTGCGTACTCACCTTATGTCAGCGATGTTATGTGCCTCATAATAAAAGAAGTATTTGACCCTGCTTATGTATCTGTTGTAACTGGCGGAAGAGCTGAAAATAACTGTCTGCTTAATGAACATTTTGATTACATATTCTTTACAGGAAGCCAGGCTGTCGGCAAAGAAGTTATGCGCAAAGCCGCTGAATACTTAACCCCGGTAACACTTGAGCTTGGCGGAAAAAGCCCATGTATAGTAACAGAATCTGCGGACTTAAAGCTCGCTGCCAGAAGAATTGTATTCGGCAAATTCTTAAACTGCGGGCAGACATGTGTTGCGCCTGATTACATATATGTTCAGGACAGTATCAAAGACCAGCTTGTGAAAGAACTTATCAACGAAACAAAGCGCCAGTTTACAGATTCTCCACTTAACAACAATGATTATGGCAAAATTGTTAATGAAAAGCATTTTAACAGAATATCAGGTCTTATCGATAATAGCAAAGTCGTTCTTGGTGGTGCATCAGATGCAGATTCTCTGCGTATTGAACCTACGATAATGGATAACGTTACATTTGACGACGCTGTGATGCAGGAAGAAATTTTTGGTCCGCTTATGCCTATACTTACCTTTCACTCTGTCGAGGAGGCAGTAAACACTGTTAATGCACACATGCACCCGCTTGCTCTGTATATATTCACTAAGAATAAGAAAGAAGCCCATTATGTAACCTCAAGATGCAATTACGGTGGTGGCTGTATCAATGATACAATCATTCACCTTGCAACTTCCAATATGGGCTTTGGCGGATTCGGTGAAAGCGGCATGGGCTCATATCACGGAAAAGCCGGATTTGATACATTTTCACACTATAAGAGCATTGTAGATAAAAAATGCTGGCTTGACCTGCCTATGCGCTACCAGCCATACACAAAAACAAATAACAGTTTAATACATATGTTTTTAAAGTAATCACTTTGCATAAAAAACAGCGCTATATTGCATACAATGGCATACGGCGCTGTTTTTATGTTAATAATGTTATTAATAAAATAAGATTGAAAATGACTTCTCGAAAACTTCTCCGGCATCAAGATGATTACTGTATTCCCTGTCCTTAAGCTCCCCTGTAAAATCTATGGCATCTGTTCTTCCATACCACGGCTCTATACATACAAATGGAACATTTTTTGATTTGCATGACCACAGACCAAATACTGGCGTATCAAACTTAACTGTAACAAAAGGCTTTTCATTTTTAACAAGACTTACCGTTCCTGCCTGACTTCCCTCAATTATAAATGCATCTTTTTCAAAGCTGTCCTCTTGTATTGTATATTCATGATTAATTAATGGCAGCTCATACTCATCCCTCGCCATTAATTGATAATCTCCTATCAGATGATATGTAATTCTGTCTGCATCAAATCTTATCTTACAGCCAGCCATGCTTGCATCATTCTCTGGTGTTACAAAAGCCGGATGACCACCTATGCTGAAATGCATCATTACATTATCTTTATTGATTACTCTGTACACTTCTTTAATTTCATTGTCAATAAGATGATACTCCAGCTCCAATGCAAAATCAAAAGGATATTTCTCTTTAGTATTTTCATCGGATTCAAGTCTCATAACCAGCGTATCGTCATTATGCTTAACAAGTGTGAACTCCATATCTCTTGCAAATCCGTGCTGACCCATTTCATATACTTTTCCATTATAAATGCTTTGGTTATCCTTATATTTGCCAATAAGCGGGAAAAGAACAGGTGCAACTCTTTTCCATCCTTCGGGATTGGCGTTCCACATTCTGTGTGTATTGTCAGTTTTACACAATACATCTCTTATTTCACATCCCTTAGAATCCACCGTAACTTTTAAAATGTTGTTTTCTAATACATACTCTGCCATATTGGCCTCCTTTCCGGACATGTTTTCTTTATTGTACACCACAATCTGATATTTTCCAAATCAAAAAAAGCTGACGCACAAAGAAGTGCATCAGCCTTAAAAAAATATGCGGATAACAGGAGTTGAACCTGCACGTCTGTTGACACTAGAACCTAAATCTAGCGCGTCTGCCAATTCCGCCATATCCGCGAACATGTGCTATATTACCATATTCTTACGATGTCGTCAACCTTACGCCAGATTCTGTTCACCTTCATTTTGTTTATTTTCCGCCAGTCTCATAACTTCCTTCCATGCAGGCGAGAACAGATAATAACCTATCATTGCAAACATTCCAAAGCTGAAAGAAATTGGGAAGCACAACATTACCCATGTTCCATCAAAGTATCTGTTAATAATATAGGCACTCGGAATTCTGACTGCCCAAAGCATAAGAATGTTGACAATTGTAGTATAACGCACCTTTCCGGTTCCGTTTACAATAGATATTATACAGTTAAAAATAGCATAAAACCACTGGGAAAGCAGCATGACAATAACATGCCTGCTCGCATACATCAATACCATTTCATCTGATGAAAAGAAACGGATTATAGGTTTATGTATCATTATAAAGAACAATCCAAAACTTAATGTAATAAGACCTGAACACAATGGAACTCTCCAGTGTCCCTCTTTAATTCTTGAGTATTTCTTAGCACCATAATTCTGTCCTGAAAATGTAGTGGCCGCCGAAGATAATCCGGTAATTGCTATGTTAGAGCATCCTGTAATTCTTCCTGCTACTGCACCTCCTGCCATAAATATAGCCCCCTGTGAGTTATTAAAGGTCTGTAATGCAACATGTCCTAATGAATATAGTGAATTGTTAAGACCAACAGGTAAGCCAATAGCCAGAATGTCTTTCATCATTGTTCCAGAGAATCTTCTCGGCAAAAATGTAAACTGTATCTCTGGAAACTTCTTTCTTATATAAACAATACTTACAATCCATGAAATAAACATGGCAATACTTGTAGAAAGTGCTGCCCCAGCTACATCCATTCCAAAACCTGCAACAAACAATAAATCAAATACTATATTAGAAACACATGATACAACCAGAAACCATAGTGAAGCCTTGCTGTCTCCAAGTCCTCTTAAAATTCCGGCATTCATATTATACCCCAGATTACCAAGTGTACCTAAGAATACAACCCTTGTATAGATTAATGCGGCACCCCACACATCCTGCGGCACTTTCATGAATTCCAGAATATACGGTGCTGCAAACCATCCAAGAATTCCAATCGGAATACCTATAATATATATAAATGTTATTGAAGTTCCACATACTGAAACAACCTTTCCCGATTCCCTGGCTCCGATATATTGTGAAATAAGAATAGACACACCTGTTCCTATTCCTAAAAAAACACATAATAATACTTCAACCGGCTGTGAACTCGTTCCTACCGCAGCTAAAGATGTATCACCACAGTATTTACCTATTACAAGTGCATCAACCGTAGTATATAACTGCTGCAAAACATTTCCAATAATAATCGGTATCGCAAACAGTATGATATTTCTCATGATATGACCTGTGGTCATATCAATCTTGCCTTTTTGTGAATTTGCCATAATATACTCCTATCATTAAATAACCTATCCGTATCTGTTAATTATAATAATACTGTAATTGAGTCATATATTCTAGTGATTTATGGCATGAAGTACAGAAAAAGTGTCCATATATTGTTTATTTGTATTATTCAATTCCATTTAACAAAAATACTTCCCAATCACTACAGCCCTCTCAATCCAGCTATGCCTGCCCTTACAGCATTCATACCCGCTGTCAGCGATTTCCTGCAAATGTTTCGTATCAGCTAATGCACATTTAACCTTATCCGTGATTCGTGCCGCAATACACTCATCATATCTCGACTTTTCATATTCTCTTAAATCCTCAAGTGAATAGAACAACACATTTTCACCATCTGCAAATGTGTTCTCATAAAACAGCGAAGTATCAGTAAGTGCAACACCTCCATTAAGCATAGTATTAAACACTCTGTCGTGTGCGCCCATCTTAAACCATGGCATTACATTAAGAGAAATCTTTGCCTGACTAATCATATCAAGACACACCTTGGAATCAACACCTCCATGCTCAATTATATTCTCATGGTGGTTACATTCGATATAATTATAACCTTCGCCATAAGTATGAATCTTAAGTCCTGAATCAGCCAGTGCCCTTATTGCAAGCTCCCTGTAGTGAAATCTTACAGCAAGGTCTGCATACATCATATTAGGCATGCAGTCGACAAGCTGTTCATCTGTAATATCAGGGAATTCCCTGCGTAACGCATTTTCCGCCGCCGCATCAATCGTCTCTGACGGATTGTCTATCAGATATGACAGCACACCCTCATAGAAATCTATATACTCATCATCCATGTTATCCAGATGTTTCCTTAGTATTCTTTTCGGAGTGTAATTACCTGTAAATATAATATCTATCGGTCTTTCCTTCATTGACAGGTAATTCTTATCAGGCATTATACATCTGTTATAATTAAGCTCTGTTCCGGCTGTAAGCATATATTCAGTATGTACTTCCGGGAAAAACCTTTTCATGTATGCGACATGCATTTCATCAATATCAAGCTGGATATACTTTTCAGGGTGCTTTCGGATATATTTGTTGTAATAAAGCGGGTGATCTACAACCACATTTACAACCTTAACACCTGCCCAGTCCCAGAAATTCCAGCCATCATCACGATACAGACCGGCTTCTCCTGCTATTCCTTCAAAGTTAAATGTAAACATATACCACTCGTCTGAGCTGTGAGCCTTGAAAAATTCCACCAGTGCAGAAGAACTGGCCTGCTGTAACATTAAATTATACCAGAAAACGGAGCAGCCCATCTTCTCCCATACAGCAGCCATCTGCTCTGTAAAGAATTCTAATGTTTCTACTCCGCCTTTAAATAAAATCAATCTTTTCATTATTCTTCTCTGTTAAGCCATAATTGCATCAAATATTCCATCTAATGCAGACACATCAAGTTCCTCAGCCTTTCCTGAATCGACAAGTCCAGCTACCTTTGCGTCCATTGGAAGCTTTGCAACAGTCTTGATGTCGTTAGCTGCTGCCACTTCATCAATCTTACTCTTTCCGTATATATAATGAATATTACCGCAATCTGGACATTTAAAATAAGACATATTCTCGACAATTCCAAGAACCGGAATATTCATAAGCTTAGCCATATTAATTGCCTTCTCCACAATCATTGAAACAAGATCCTGTGGTGAAGTTACAATAATAATTCCGTCTATCGGCATAGACTGGAAAACAGTAAGAGGTACATCTCCTGTTCCCGGAGGACAGTCAACAAACATACAGTCTGTCTCATCCCAGTCAACATCTTCCCAGAACTGCTTAACAACACCCGCAATAACAGGTCCTCTCCATATAACCGGATCAGTCTCCTTTTCCATAAGAAGATTAAGTGACATAACCTTAATACCATTCTTTGAAGTCTCAGGATACATTACAGTTCCATCTTCATTACATGTTACCCTTTCAGTAAGTCCAAAAGACTTAGGAATAGATGGTCCTGTAATATCTGCATCAAGTATTGCCGCTTTCTTTCCTTCCTTATTGGCTTTGACTGCCAGCATTGATGTGACAAGTGATTTACCAACACCTCCCTTGCCACTGACAACAGCTATAACCTTCTTAACTTTGCCATTATTGGCATTTCTTAATATCTGTGGTCCTTTTCTTGATTCGCAGTCTGAACTGCAGCTTGAGCAGCTTCCTGAACAATTCTCGCTCATAACTTCCTCCCATTATTCATTCATATATTTTTGTTCAAATTCTTCGACTGGTATAGGCTTTGAGAAATAATATCCCTGGAATATATGACACCCCATCTCTGTCAGCATAAGAAGCTGTTTGTCTGTCTCTACTCCTTCAGTAATTACCTCCATTCCAAGCTTTCCACCAAGAGAAATAATAGTCTCCAGAATATCCTGTCCCTTAACCTCATTCTCTGTAGCACGAAGGAATGCCATATCAATCTTAAGAACATCTGCACTTATATCTTTTAACATATTCAGCGAAGAATATCCACTTCCAAAATCATCAATCTCTATCTTAAATCCATAACCCCTGAGGTTCTTAATTACCTCCATATTCTTCTTAAGATCAGACATAAGTGCTGTCTCGGTAATCTCTAACTTTAACATCTTAGGTTCAATATCATATTTCTTAACAATCGATGTAATAACCTCATATACATCTATAAGATAAAAATCCTTAGTAGATATATTTACAGAAATATAATGAACCGTATCACCCTTCTTCTTCCATTCACTTAATTTAGCTGCTGCACATTCCCACATATACATATCAAGCTTATATATAAGACCTGTCGTCTCCAGAATATCAATGAAGAAGAATGGCGACAGTAACCCTCTATCTGGATGCTGCCAGCGCACAAGCGCCTCTGCTCCATAAACCTTACCATGAGTATTAACCTGTGGCTGAAGAAACATTTTAAATTCTTTTCTTTCAAGTGCACCCTCAAATTCTCCAATAACTCTTCTTTCTTCAAGAGTTCTCTTTAACAGCTTATCATCATAGTATGCAATATTAGCTTCATAATTATTCTTAATAGTCTCGCTCGCAATAAATGCTTTATCACACATATTACTTACAGGCTCATCAACATCTTCAATATCATAAACACCAACTACAACCCTTATCTTAAATGATGCATTGTTGAATCTGTCCTGCATGCTTACAATACTATTCTGCATTATTTCATTCTTAAAACTGTCCTTCGGCATACACACAGCAAATCTGTCATTCTGGATTCTTCCACATATATAGCCACTTTCAGATGAAGCCTTGATAAGCCCCGCCTGCATTTTAATAATCTCATCACCTTTTTCGATTCCAAAAAGCTCATTAACAAGCTTAAAATCTTTAATATTACTGCACACCAGACAATATTTGTGATTCCTGTCGTTTCGCACTACATTGGCAGTTTCCTCATAGAACTGCTCCTTATTAAGAAGTCCCGTGAGATTATCATGTGTAGCTCTGAACTTTTCATATTCTAAAAGCTCAACAGCTTCAGTACGATCATTAAATATGAAATAATCACATATAAAATTATGCTTATCATCATATACACGATTATATGAAATATCAAAGCTTCTTCTCTCTTTCCCCTCGCTGATTGTCTGCCTGAATTTCTTATTATCATGCTCTGTCTGAGTCTGAAGCCAGCTTGCATAATTATGCTCTACTTCATTAATATTATCAGTAATAGAATACATTTCTTTAACAATACCATTACAGTATATACATCTTCCAGCGTTATCAAAGCATATAATTCCACTATTCATATCCCTGATTATAAGTGAAAATGTATTCTCAATAAGCTCATTAGGAACATAACTGTATGTCAGATAATATATAAGTACAGACATGATACCAAATGCAACCATTGACATGTCATATATTGAATCAGACCAAGTAGTCATTATATCAAGTGAAAATGCAGCAAATAATAATATGAGAATAGCAAAATATCTGAATCTGTAGAATCTTGACATTCTCTTAACCATTACTAAATAACTTAAAATAAGCAGCAACATAATGCCATAAGCAAATACATAATGTAACCTGCCCAGAACATTACCTTTTGCAAACTGAACAATTATCTGGTCACCCGATATATCTGTTATATCAAATATCCATCTCGTCCATGCATTAATCAAAAATGCAACAGTCTCAAACAGCGAATAGGCAAGCATAAAAACTTTTACACCCACAACGCCCTTAAACATGCCTGTATAATACTGGGTATAATACATAAGAAGCACAAGCAGCCAGTCAAAGCTCGCCATAATAAGTCCCTTGCACAACACTGTAATGGTTGTCCCTGGAACATATGTATATACTAAAAATATTATCCCACATATAAATGCACCAAGCTCATATAAAAACACAACTCTTGCCAGTGCACCCTCTTTTTTATATGCCTTTAAAGCACACGCCCCAATCATTAAAATTACTGCCGTAATAATAAGCCCATAAAATACTCTCATAAGCGATATCTCCTAAATCAATACTAAATTTCACGACTTGTTTAAATAGTATTATAGCGCAAACTTCTTATTATTGCAAATGTGGCACAGCCAGATTCTTTTAACTCTGGTAAACAAACAGACGATTCATTCCCTCCTGCCACGGATACTCAAATTCCAGATAAATAATTTCCTTTCCAAAACGTGCAAATCTTTCTTTCCAGTAATTTGTTGTAGCCTGTCTTAGTCTCATAATATGATTCTCTTCATAAATGTTATTTCCCATATTCTCATATCCGAAACTTTCCAGTTCTTCTTTTGAATAATACGGATTCATTTTAATAAACCAATATCCACCAGGCTTCAATACCCGTTCTAAATCTTCAACTACCTCCTTTGACACATCTTTGGGCATTACATCCAACACATTTGATAATATCACTCCATCAAATGAATTTTCTTCTAATTGCTTTACCGTATGGTCTGTACCTTCAAGAAAAATTGCCGTTTTATAATCACTTAATCTTGCTGTTTCATTTGCAAATTCTATGCCCGTTTTTGAAGCATCAATTCCTAAAACTTTATGTGTAGGCTGATACTGCAAATATTGAAAAGAAATATCTCCTGTACCACAGCCAAAATCTAATACATTTGTTGTTTTTTGTGCAAACAGCTTTAACGCTTCGTCAAACATTGTTTCAACTTGTAAATCTAAAGTTCTTAAATCCACAGGTGTACATTCCTTAAATACCTGATTCCACATTTCTGTTTCTCGCTCATATGCCTTGTTCATAATGCTGCCATCTCCTTTTATTCTCACACATGCTGCACAACAGGACAGCCCTTATCAAATTCATTTAATCATGTCCTTTAATATATTGAACTGCCTTTTTGTCACTCTTTGATTTTTCGTGTTTTATTATGCCCATTGCTCTTTCTTTATCCATAGATTGTACGATTTTCGAATCCTCCTTTAGTAATGTGTCAAGAGAAATAGCAAATTGCCAAACTCCTCTTGTGTTAATTGATTTTCTTTCCGAATGTTCAATATTTGATTTCCTATATTCATAATATTACGACCTCCTTTCAATAATATTATCCGAAAAATAATGTTCAAAATAAAGCAATCATCACATTACATTGCATATATAGTTACGCAAAGATTCTTTGACATGTGCTTTTCTCTATAAATTACAATTCATTTTACCCATTTTAACATAAAACTCAACCAAGTTAGAACTTCCATTTACATTCATTCTACTCTTCCATGATACCAAGTGACATAAAAGTGCCTGAATTGCCTATAAATATCCCCAGTATTTATGCAGGTTTTCAAAATCACAATAATTAATACATGGAAATCTGATCATATTCCAGATCTTCCTGCATCTAATTTTTTTCATACTCTTCAATTTTCTTTGCATTCTTACCTACTGTGTCGACATAATATCCTCTGCACCAGAAATGTCTATCACCATACTTATACTTCAAATTTGCATATCCATTTTTTGTGTGTTGCACCAGCTTCCACGATTTTGCTGACATCAGCAAAATCGTCCAAAACATCATTTCCACTATTTTTACATACAATCATTGCACGTTTTATTACTTTTTCAAAATTTCGCCACTGAACTTATCTGATATTCTCACAGAACTTATCTGATATACTCTGTCCTTAGCCTTACTATTACTGATAGCTTCAAGCAGATTCTTCTTTAAAGTATTAGTAATCTTATTACTGCTGTGTGAACTGCCATATGCAATTATCAGCTTGTATTCTCCTGCAGTATTGACAGCCTGTATAATGTACTCAAAGTTTTCCTTGTCATATGTCAGCTGTGATGTAGTAGGCTTTCTGTCAAATACTTCTGAATACAGATTCATAATCCTTACCTCATTTAATCCAAGTTCTTTCATATGATTAATCAGATGTAACTGTGTACTGTCAATCTTTGTAATGTTATCTCCATCAACTGTCGGATACAGACCTATAAGAATTGCTTTGTCACCTTTAAACCCGTCTATCGTTTTCTTAATCTCATATGTATGATTTCCCTGATAGACAACTTCTGTTATCAACTGTTCTTTCTTACTTTCCATAGAAAACCTCCTTAGTCTTACATTTGTAAAAGAATCCCCAGTAAGCGTCTGTACCTATGAATGCCCTTATATGCCACTCAGAACCATTTTCTTCACATATCAGGTCGTCAAACTCATAGTCGCCTTCAATCAGGTTATACTCCCTGAGACAATCCTTGTATGTATCACTGTCTATACCATCATCATCCGTCAGTATATGGAAGTTTCCACATGCACCATCTTCAAAACATTCTTCTACAAGTCCAATGTGATACTTTGCATTATCTATCACCTTCTGTGGAATGCCTGCACAAGCCTGTATAACCTCTTGGAGCTCTTTTTCACTCCTAAATGTATATTTCATGCCAGCCTCCTATTCCACAATGCTTACAGCGTCATTTACGGCGTTATAGTAATACAGATTGTCAGACAGTATATCTTCCTTCTCCAAGCTCTCTCTATTAGCTTCTTTAATCATTTGCTTAACATAACCACTATTTACATATTCCTTATCCATTACCAAAAGCAGAAATTCATGTACGGAAGATGGAATCATGTAAACACCATCCATATTTTTCTCTATACAGAAATTCTTCAACACATCTGGATACAAGATACATGAAGCCCCAAAATGCTTTTTGAAATTAGTCAATACAAAAATAGTCTCAGGAGTGTTGCTGACATCTTCCTGAGACTGGTTATCTATCTTTGATACAATATCCGTAAGTGACATGATACTCGGAGCATAGAGTTTCTGAGTATTCTTAGTTGCAAATGTATACAAATCATTTTCCGTAACTTTCAAATGCTCCATCAATGCATTTGTAACATCTGATGAAGCCGTAGCATTGAAATCAATATCAATGATTAGCTTATATGTAATGGCTAAATCCGTACCTTCCAACATCCTGTAAGGTATAGTCTTTAGTCTGCTCTTATTAGAATCAGCATTCACCAGAGTATAGACAATCCTGTCCTTTAGCTTCTCCAAATTGATTTCACAATCAAACTTAGGAAACAGGCTTCTATTAATCACAGCTACAATCTCGTCAACTGATTCACTAGTCCAGTAACATATCTTTGCAACATTCATATCTTTTTTCCTGACCTGAATTCCTTTCAGTTTTGTGTCATTGTTCTTCATAACTTCAACTCTTTTCACCTCATATTCTTCTCCAAGTCTTTTCTGCACTTCATCAATCACATCATTCATTTTGTCATCCATAGTAACCTCCTATAAATAAAATAAGAGCAAGCACTTAAGTTTCTATACTCAAGTACTTGCTCTGTTTCTTTGTATCAAAGTTATTATATATAGTTTAAAGTTGGTGATTTACAGGTGATTTATAAGATGTAATCTATAAACTGGAAATTTCTCAATTCTTCATCTCTGTTTTTTCTTTTTCAATTAATAGACCAATCGTTGAAATAACAAAAATTAATGCTGATGTTAGAGAAAAAATACCATCAGTAACCACAAATATGATAAACGTGGCT
>OLOU01000625.1_pt1 | contig 29980 bp, 28 predicted proteins | sample 1672101 | NCBI WGS metagenome assembly OLOU01 (sample SAMEA3136645, study PRJEB25190) | human gut metagenome | biome: human gut; feature: human-associated habitat; material: faeces | place: Austria | collected 2013
GTCAGGGTTTCCTTTCGCGTTCAATAACCCGCCGCAGCGGCAGAATTGCAAAATAGGATATATACAAAAATTTATTTTGCAATTCTGAAAGCAGCTTGGCGAAAAAGCCCGATGGGACTTTTTTGACAAGCTGAGAGAGGAAGAGCATCACATCATGGCAGTCCCGTTTTTGAAGATGTTTTTGGAATATGAACCGGATGAGCCGCAGCGCGCCGCACTGGAGCAGGCTAGCATCGTCCATGCCGAGATCGACCGCGAGGCGCGGTCCGTTCTGCTCCGTCTGGAGCTGCCGCGCTATGTCCCGGAGACCGTGCTGAACACGGCGGCTGCGGAGCTGAGTAAGCTCTACGGCATGCGCCGCGTCCGCTTTGAGCCGCATTATCCGCCGGAGGCGCTGGCCGAGTTCGACGGGCAGGAGCTGACGCGCGCGCTCATCGACGCCTATTCTCCCGCGGCGGCCATTCTGGCCGGTTGCAAATGGTCGTTTGCGGGGGAGCGGGCCGAGCTTTACCTGCGCGCCAACGGCCGCGACCAGCTCACGCCGCATCTTCCGGCGGCGGAGCGGCTCCTGACCGAGCGCTTCGGCGTCCGCATGGGCATCGACGTGATCTCGAACCACGAGCCGGTGGGGGAGGAGCTGTTTGCCGAGACGGAGAAAATGCGCCTTGCCGCGCTGCGCGATGTGCCGGTCCCCTCTGCTCCGGCGGGAAAGCCGCAGGGCGGAAAGGACGCGAAGCCTGCCGCACCGTCGCAGACGATCTATGGCAAGCCGTTCCACGGGAACGTCACGCCCATGCGCGAGCTGTCGCAGGACAGCGACGTCGGCCGCGTCATTGTCGAGGGCCGCGTGTTCGCCGTGAACCACAAGGAGCTCAAGAAGCGCAATGCGTGGGTCGTGAATTTCGACATGACGGACTACACCGGCTCCATCCGCGTGAACCGCTTTATGGAAGCCGATCAGGCCAAGCCACTCATCGACGCCATCCAGAAGCCCGGCAAGTGGCTGCGCGTGCAGGGCTTCATCAGCTTCAGCCGGTTTGAAAACGACATCGTGCTCGAGCCGCTGGCCGTGCAGGCCGCGGAGGCGCCCGTCCGTGTGGATACCGCGCCGGAGAAGCGCGTGGAGCTGCACCTTCACACGACAATGTCCATGATGGACGCCCTGACAAAGACGGGCGAGGCCGTCGCCACGGCTGCCCGCTGGGGCCACCGCGCCATTGCCATCACGGACCACGGCGTTGCCTCGTCGTTCCCGGCTGCCCTGAATGCCTCGAAGAACAAGGTGGCGGGGACGGATCAGAACATCAAGATCCTCTATGGCTGCGAGGGCTATTATGTCAATGATGTGGACGACCGCATCGCCGTCCACGGGACGGCAAGCCTGCCGCTGGACGGCGAGTTCGTCGCCTTCGACCTTGAGACCACGGGCCTTTCGGCTCAGCACGACGAGATCACGGAGATCGGCGCCGTTATCCTGCGCGACGGGCAGGTCGTCGATACGTTCCAGGCCTTCGTGAACCCCGGCCGCTCCATCCCGCAGAAGATCGTCGACCTTACGGGCATCACGGACGCCATGGTGGCGGATGCACCGCCCATTTCTCAGGTGCTGCCGGAATTTCTGGCCTTCTGCGGCGGGCGCGTGCTGTGTGCGCATAATGCCGATTTCGATGTCGGCTTCCTGACGGCGGCGGCCGAGCGGCTCGGTCTGCCGTTCGATCCGACGTATCTCGATACGCTCATCTTTGCACAGAATCTGATGCCGCAGCTGACGAATCACAAGCTCGATACCGTGGCCAATGCGCTCAGCCTGCCGGATTTCAACCATCACCGTGCCTCGGACGATGCGCTGACGTGCGGCTACCTCTACCTGCGCTTTGCCAAAATGCTGCAGGAGCGCGGCCTGCACGACATTCAGGATATCAATGCGGACATGCTTTCCCTGCGTGCCGGAAGCCGCATCACGAACCGCCACGCCCGCCACATCCTGCTGTTTGCCAAGAATCAGATGGGCCTGCGTAATCTGTATCGCCTGATCTCGGATTCCAATCTGAAATATTTCAAGCGCACGCCGCGCATCCCAAAGTCAGAGCTTATCCGATTCCGTGAGGGTCTCATTATCGGCTCGGCCTGCGAGGCAGGCGAGCTGTTCCAGGCCATTGTGGCCCACAAGAGCCACGCGGAGCTCAAACGCATTGCGTTGTTCTACGATTTCCTTGAGATCCAGCCCCTGAGCAACAACCGCTTCATGCTGGCCAAGGGCATCGCGGAGAGCGACGAGGAGCTGCGCGAGTTCAACCGCACCGTTGTCCGGCTGGGTGAGGAACTGGGAAAGCCGGTCTGCGCGACGGGAGACGTCCACTTCCTGAACCCGGAGGACGAGATCTATCGCCGCATCCTGCTGGCCACGAAGGGCTTTGAGGACTGCGACCGCGAAAATCCGCTCTATTTCCGCACGACGGACGAGATGCTCGAGGAATTCTCCTACCTGGGCCCGGAAAAGGCCTATGAGGTCGTTGTGAAGAACCCGAACCACATCGCCGACATGTGCGAAACCGTCCGCCCCGTACCGCATAACCTGTTTGCGCCGAAGATCAAGAACTCCGTCGAGGACCTGAAATCGCTGGTCTACGGCAAGCTGCACCGTCTGTACGGCGATAATCCGCCCGAGATCGTTACGAAACGTGTTGAGACCGAGCTGGGAGACATTATCAACTGCCATTACGACGTCATTTACATGTCTGCACAGAAGCTCGTGCAGAATTCCCTGGAGCACGGCTACCTCGTCGGATCCCGCGGCTCCGTTGGCTCGTCGCTCGTGGCCTTCATGTCCGGCATCACCGAGGTCAACTCGCTGCCGCCGCATTATCGCTGCCCCGAATGCAAATACTGCACCTTCGACGTTCCGGATGGCATCAACTGCGGGGCCGACTTGCCGGATGCCGTCTGCCCGCAGTGCGGCGCGAAGCTCGATAAGGACGGCTTCAACATCCCGTTTGAGACGTTCCTCGGCTTCGGCGGTGACAAGGTCCCGGATATCGACCTGAACTTTTCGGGCGAATACCAGTCGCGCGCCCACCAGTACTGCATCGAAATGTTCGGCGCGAGCCATGTGTTCCGTGCGGGCACGATCGGTGCGGTCGCAGAGAAAACGGCCTACGGCTATGTGAAAAAATATCTGGCCGAGCGAAACCTGACCGTCAGCCGCGCGGAGGAGAACCGCCTTGCAGCGGGCTGCGTCGATGTGCGCCGCACGACGGGACAGCATCCAGGCGGCCTTGTCGTCATCCCGCAGGAGAATGAGATCTGGGATTTCTGCCCGGTGCAGCACCCGGCGGACGACATCCATACCGATATCATCACGACGCATTTTGAATATCACTCCATGGAGGAAAACCTCCTGAAGCTCGATATGCTCGGCCACGATGACCCGACGATGATCCGCATGATGGAGGATATGACGGGAGTCGACGCCCAGAAGATCCCGCTCGACGACAAGGACACGATGTCCATCTTCGTTTCAAGCAAGGTGCTCGGCTATGAGCATGACAAGATTCTGACGGAGGTCGGCACAGTCGGCATTCCGGAATTCGGCACGATCTTCACCCGCGGGATGCTCATGGACACCAAGCCGACGCAGTTCGACACGCTCATCCGCCTTTCCGGCTTCTCCCACGGCACGGATGTTTGGCTCGGCAACGCGAAGGATCTGATCCTGAGCGGCACGGCCTCTGTCAATCAGGCCATTGGCTGCCGCGACGATATCATGCTCTATCTCATCAAGTGCGGTCTGCCGGAGAAGCGCGCCTTCAAATTCATGGAGTCCGTTCGTAAGGGCGCGATCCACAAGGGCAAGGCGTGGCCGGAGGGCATTGTGGAGGAGATGCGCGAGCATCAGGTGCCGGAATGGTACATCGAATCCTGCAAAAAGATCAAATACCTCTTTCCGAAGGCGCACGCGGCGGCCTACGTCATGATGGCCTTCCGCATCGCGTGGTTCAAGGTACATCACCCGCTGGCGTTTTATGCGGCCTATTTCTACCGCCGCAGTCAGAAGGACGGCTTCGACGCCGTGATGATGACGCATGGCATCGAGACTGTGAAGGAGCACATCAAGCGCATCAACGCCGATCCGGACCATTCTGACAAGGAAGAAGATTTGCTGACGACGCTCGAGGTCTGCTACGAATTCTATCTGCGCGGCTTCACGTTCGACAATATTGACCTTTACGCCTCGCATGCCACAAAATTCCTCATCCGGGACGGCAGGCTCCTCCCGCCGTTCGTCTCTGTTTCCGGCCTCGGCGAGTCCGCCGCCTGGGATATTATGGAGGGCCGCGAGGGCAAGCACTTCGTCTCCATTGAGGAATTCTCTGCCGCCTGCCCGAAGGTGTCCAAGACCCATATCGAGAACCTGAAGCAGGCGGGCGCGTTCGGCGACCTGCCGGATACGAGCCAGATCACCCTTTTTTAAGGAAACTCTGAATCAATCATCTGCGGCGGATGCCAGATCTTTTTCGTCAATCCATCGGTATGAAAAACTTGAAATATTGCGCAGCCGTTGGCGGCTTTGCCGCCTTACGGATGCGGCATGCCCCTTGCGGGTACACAAAGTATTCCTGCGTTTTCCATACCTCGACTTGCCAAAAAATCTCGCGCCATCCGCTCTTGCTGATTGAATCAGAGCTTCCCTGAGCATGCGTTCGCGATCGGTGAATTGCGTTCGGCAAGCCGCGGAAAGAGGTTGCCATTTTCTCCAAAGCCTGTTATAATAACTCAACACGAAACTACTAAACTGCAGCACCGCTGTGTAGTGCTGCAAAATAAAGAAGGGAGCTTTTTTTCATGCAGAAGCTTGATAAGCAGTTTCATATCCATTGTGTCGAAGGCGATGTTGGCCGCTATTGCCTGCTACCCGGCGATCCGGGCCGCTGCGAGTCCATCGCAAAGCTGTTCGACAATCCTGTGCATGTTGCCCAGAACCGTGAGTATAATATCTACACCGGCACGCTCCTCGGCGAAAAGGTCAGCGTCTGCTCCACCGGCATCGGCGGCCCGTCCGCGTCCATCGCCATGGAGGAGCTGCACAACATCGGTGCGGACACGTTCATCCGCGTCGGTACCTGCGGCGGCATCAACCTGAAGGTTCAGTCCGGCGATATCGTCGTTGCGACGGGAGCCATCCGCTTTGAGCACACGTCTCAGGAATATGCGCCGCTCGAGTATCCGGCCGTTGCCAACCTTGATGTGACCAATGCCCTGCGTCAGGCTTCGCTCGCCATGGGTAAGCAGACGCATGTCGGTGTCGTGCAGTGTAAGGACGCATTCTACGGCCAGCACAGCCCGGCGAAGATGCCCGTCTCCTATGAGCTGCTGCAGAAATGGGAAGCCTGGAAGCGCCTCGGTGTTCTGGCAAGTGAGATGGAGTCCGCCGCGCTGTTCGTCGTGGCAGATGCGCTGGGCTGCCGCTGCGGTTCCTGCTTCCATGTCATCTGGAATCAGGAGCGCGAGGCTGCCGGTCTCGACCAGAACATGAGCGAGGACACGAGCGCCGCCGTCCGCGTCGGCGTCGAGGCCATGAAGCTCCTCATCGCGCAGGATCTGGCAAAATAATCGTTCCCGCTGCGGAACAAATGCAGAGAAGACCCGTCTAATGAGCATCAGGGGGTGAAGACCATGGGAAAATATTGGTGGGTGACATGGATCAAGGTCCTTGCACTCACGGCGGTTTTCGCCGTTGTCATCGTGCTGGGCTATCGGCAGGTGAAAAAGAGCGTTGCGGATTATCTGGTCGACGCACCGGCGGATGCCAAGCTGACGGACAAGCTGAATCTGGAGGACATGGTGTTTGACTACGCCGGAGAATTTGTGGACCGCATGATGGAGGAATCCGAGCAGATCCGCAATGCCATCACCGAGCCGCTGGCCTGACATCGATCTTGCAAGATCTTACAAAACGACCCGCACCGGGGGCGCAACAGCGCTCCCGGTGTTTTTGACTGTCAAAGAACCTGCCCAGCCGAAAATTACGGAGGGAAGGATCGTGTGAAAGGAAACCGTCAGGGTGTCCTTTCACGTTCAATCACCCGCCGCAGCGGCAGAATTGCAAAAGCATGCTGCAAAAATTGATTTTGCAATTCTGGAAGCAGCTTGTCAAAAAAGCCCCGGAGGGACTTTTTTGACAAGCTCCCGGTGCTTTGTATTCTGCGGCAAAATTTCGTGCGGTTCTGCGCCGGATCGCCAGGACCGGCATATGCTGGGGCAGGGAGGGAAGCAGAATGAGCCAGATCTGTGTGACATTTCGTTCGATCACGGCGGCGCAGAATGCGGCGCGGGCGCTGGAGCAGGCGGGGCTCCCCGCGCAGGTGCTCCGCACGCCGCGGGCGCTGCAGGAGCAGGGCTGCGGCTACTGCGTGCGCGCGCCTGCCGGGCAGGAGACCATCCGGCAGCTGCTGACGGCCGAGCGCATCGCGTTCCGGCGGCTGTATCGCCGCGGCGCGGACGGGGCGTGGCAGGAGGTGGAGCCATGATCTATTTTGACAGTGCCGCGACGACCCTGCAGAAGCCGGAGTCCGTCTATGCGGCCGTGCAGCGCTCGATGCGCGCCTGCGCCAGCGTCGGGCGCGGCGGCCATGCGGCGGCAGACGCGGCGGCGCGGGTCGTCTATGCCTGCCGCACCGAGGCGGCGGAGCTGTTCGACGCCGCGCCGGAGCAGGTCGTTTTCACCATGAACGCGACGCACGGTCTGAATATTGCCCTGCGCAGCCTTGTCCGGCCGGGCGGGCGCGTTGTGCTGTCCGGCATGGAGCACAATGCCGTCACGCGGCCGCTTGCTGCGCTCGGGGCGCAGATTGAAACGGCCGACGCACCGCCGTTTGCGCCGGAGCGGCTGCTCGAGGGCTTTGCGCGCGCCCTGCGGCAGGGAGCGGATGCGGCGGTGTGCACGCATGTTTCAAATGTCTACGGCAATGTGCTGCCCGTGTCCGCCATTTCCGCGCTGTGCCGGGAGCGAGGGGTCCCGCTCGTCATCGACGCTTCGCAGTCCGCGGGAACGCTGCCGGTCAGCCTGCGCGGGACGGGTGCGGCCTTCATTGCCATGCCGGGGCACAAGGGGCTGTATGGCCCGCAGGGGACGGGCCTGCTGCTGTGCGGCGCGGCGGGGGAGCCGCTGCTGCTGGGCGGCACGGGGAGCAATTCGCTCGATCAGAGCATGCCGGATTTCCTGCCGGACCGCCACGAGGCGGGCACGCACAACGTCTGCGGCATCGGCGGCCTGCTGGCGGGCCTGCGCTTCGTGCGGGAGCGGCGGCCGGAAGAGCTGTTGGCGGAGGAGCGCGCACTCACGGCCCTTGCGGCGCGCGGCCTTCGGCAGCTGCCGGGCGTGGAGGTGTTCACGGGGCCGGGGCAGAGCGGCGTTCTGTCGTTCCGCTGCCGGGACCTCGACTGCGAGGAGGCCGCCGCCTGTTTGGCGGAGGCCGGGATCGCCGTGCGGGCCGGGCTGCACTGTGCGCCGATGGCCCACCGCAGCGGCGGAACGCTCGAGACCGGAACGGTCCGGGTGAGCTTCTCTGCTTTTAACACGTCTGCGGAGGTCCGGCAGTTCCTGCAGGTGTGCAGAACGGCATTTTTGCCGGGATGACGGAAAAACGCGCGTTTCCCACTTGCTATTGCGGCGAAAATCGGATATAATGAATAGAATCTAAAAATAGGGCCCATATCGGGTCCTGTAAGGTAATTGCAGTAACTTGGAATTTGCGGAGTTTTGCTCATGGATGCAGTGATCAATTTCTTTAAGGAGTTCAGCTCGATGCTCCCGACCATCAAGGTCATGGACATCGTGGATATCCTCGTCGTAGCCTTCCTCATCTATAAGGTCATCATGATGGTCCGGTCGACCAGTGCGGCGCGGATCGCCAAGAGCGTGCTCATCATCCTGATCCTTGCCGGTGTGACGCAGCTGCTCAACATGTATCTGCTGAACTATATCCTCGACAAGATCCTGGAGATCGGCCTTGTGGCCCTGATCGTTGTGTTCCAGCCGGAGCTGCGGCGTATGCTCGAAAAGCTCGGCAGCAAAAATGTCCGCGAGATCCTTTCCGTCAAGGAAGAGCAGCGCGAGATCGACCGCGTCATCGAGCAGACCGTGCAGGCCTGCGAGATCATGGCCAAGGAGCGCACGGGCGTGCTCATCGTCTTCGAGCGCTCCATCCCGCTGCTGGAATACCAGAAGAGCGGCACCGTCGTGGATGCCTGCGTCTCCTCGGAGCTGCTGCGCAACCTGTTTTTCACCAAGGCGTCGCTCCATGACGGCGCGGTCATCATCCGCAATGACCGCATTGCGGCGGCGGGCTGCGTCTTGCCGCTGACGGAGAACCACAATATCAGCAGCGACCTCGGCACGCGCCATCGCGCGGGCATCGGCATCAGCGAGGTCTCCGATGCCGTCGTCGTCATCGTCTCCGAGGAGACGGGCACGATCTCTGTGGCGATCTCCGGCATGCTCAAGCGCCATCTCGCCCCACAGACGCTCGAAAAGCTCCTGCTCAACGAGCTGGCCCCCCAGCGCGAGGAGAAGACACGCAACCCGCTCAAGCTCCTCCGCCGGAAGCAAAAGGAGAACAAAGATGCAAAAAAGTAAGATCCTTGCCTTTCTTCTGGCGCTCGTCGTCTCCATCGTGCTCTGGTTCTATGCCGTCACGGTCGTGAATCCCGACGACACCATCACCATCAGCGGCATCAGCGTTCAGTTCGAGGGCACGGAGGCCCTGACGTCGCAGGGCCTGATGCTCACGGGCGGCGACTCCACGAAGGTCAGCATCAAGGTCTCCGGCCGCCGCTCCGACCTCAAGGAGCTGAACAACGAGACGGTCACCGCCATTGCGGACGTCACGCGCATTGCCGCCAGCGGCAGCTATCAGCTCAGCTGGAGCGTCGTCTGGCCCAGCACCGTGGCAACGGGCGATATCAGCGAAACGAGCCGCGCACCGTCACGCATCTCCGTCACGGTCAGCGACATTAAGGAGAACCCCGAGGTCCCCATCGAGCTCGAATACACCGGCGAGCCGAAGACGGGCTATATGATCGATAAATCCAACCTGACCCTCGGCACACAGTCCATCTCCGTCCGAGGCCCTGCGGAGGAGGTCAACAAGATCGCCCGCGCCGTCGTGCGCGTCGATGTGACGGATGCCGATGCACTCATCGACACGGATTGTCCCGTCGTCCTGCTGGACAAGGACGGCAACGAGCTGTCGCTGAGCCAGTATGTGACAAGCTCTGCGGATTCCGTTCGTGTAACGATCCCTATCCTGCAGTATAAGGATATTAAGCTCAATGCAACACTTATTTCCGGCGGCGGCGCGACGTCCGAGGATGCGGAGGTAACGATCGAGCCGTCCACCCTGCGCGTCACGGGCAATACGGCCGTTCTGGACGCCATGGCGGACGAGCTGACCATCCGCACGATCGATCTGGCACAGATCACCGGGACCGAGACGTTCGAGGTCACGCCGGAGCTGCCGAGCGGCGTTACGAGCCGCGCCGACAGCCAGACCGTGAAGATCACGGTCACGCTCAAGGGCCTCGTGACGAAGGAATTCACCGTTCCCACGGCGAACATCCTCCGCAAGGAGGCACCGGCCGGCATGACGTTTGCCGACCAGAATGTCAAGATCACCGTCCGCGGCCGTGCGAGCGTCATGAGTACGCTCCGCATGGAGGACCTGACCGTTACGGCCGACTTCAGCCGCCACTATGATGCAGCGGCCAAGCAGGTCGAGCTGGAGGTCGCGCTGCCTGCGAATGCCTCCGCCGGTGTCATCGGCGGGCCATACACCGTGCAGGTCTCGCTGAGCGAGACGGACGGCGGCAATACGGAGTCCTGACGATGCGGCAGCGTGCAACGGTCGGATCCCTGCTCCCGGACGGGAGCGTCAGCCTGCTGGTGCAGCGTGTGAGCGCCTGCACGGGCGACTGCGGCCACTGCGGCGGCTGCGGAGCCGTCGGCCAGAGCGTACAGGTGACGGCGCGCGCGCCGTTTCCGGTCGAGCCGGGCGAGCGCGTGTGGGTCGAATCCCGCAGCGGCGCGGTCCTCGGCGCGGCGGCGCTGGTGTATCTGCTGCCGCTCGGGCTGCTGCTTGCGGTCTGCCTTGCGGCGCAGTCCCTCGGCGGTGTTTGGATGGCTGTGCTCGGTGCGGCGGCCTTTGCCGTCGGTCTGATCCCGGCCCTGCTCTGGAACCGCCATCTGCGCCGCAGACCGATGGAGTACCGCATCACAGGCAGGGTGGACTAGCATGTTCGGCTATGTGCTGCCGCGGCGCGACCGCCTCTCCGAAGAGGCGCAGGTGCGCTACCATGCGGCCTACTGCGGCCTGTGCCGCGCGCTGAAGCTGGAATACGGCTTTGCGGCGCGGTTTCTGGTCAACTATGATATGACATTTCTCTACTTCCTCCTGCGGGAGGGAGATCCGGCATGCCCGGGGCGCTGCTTCTGCCCGGCCCGGCCGTGGTGCCGCAAGGCCTGCCTGCCGGAGGACGGCGCCATGCGCTATGCAGCCGACCTGAGCGTGCTGCTTTCGTGGTGGAAGCTGCTCGACGCCCGGCGCGACAGCCGCGGCCCGCGCCGTCTGGCTGCCAAAGCGGCCCTGCTGCTCTATCGCCGGAGCTATCGCCGCGCCTCGGCCCGGCATCCGGCGCTCGATGCCGCATTCGGCACGGAGCTTGCCCGGCTGCAGGCGCTCGAGGACGAAAAAAGCCCCAGCATCGACCGCACGGCGGACGCCTTTGCCTCGCTGCTGCGGGACTGTGCCGCCCACTATGACGGCCGGGAGCGTCGGCCGGAGCAGCTGCTATTGTACCACGTCGGCCGGTATCTGTATCTGGCCGATGCGCTCGAGGACCTGCCGCGCGATGTGCGGGCAGGTGCGTATAACCCGCTTCGCTACCGCTACGGCGCGGACGGCGGGACGCTCGATCCGGCGGACCGGGCGCAGCTGCTCGAAACGATCGACGCCTCCATCAGCATGGCCTGCTCGGCCATGGAGCTGCTGGACGGGCGGCGCGACCGGGAGCTGCTTTCCAACATCTTATATTTCGGACTCCCCGCCGTGCTCCATGCAGTCGCGGAGGGAACGTTCCGCAAGGCGGGAAACAGGAGGAAAACATGAAGGACCCCTATGAAGTGCTCGGTGTGCCGCACGGCGCCTCGGAGGATGAGATCAAAAAGGCCTACCGGGAACTTGCGCGGAAATACCATCCCGATAATTACGCCAACAATCCGCTTGCGGATCTGGCACAGGAAAAAATGAAGGAGATCAACGAGGCCTATGCCACGCTCATGAAGGGCGGGCGGCAGCAGGCCGACGCCGGGAGCACCGGTGGCCAGCGCAGCAGTGCGGGAAGCACGTCGTCGCCGCTCTATGAGATCCGCCGACGCATCCAGCTCGGTGACCTCGACGGCGCGGAGGCCGGGCTCAATGCGGTCTCCGCGCGCACGGCCGAGTGGTATTATCTGCGCGGTGTCATTGCGCAGCGCCGCGGCTGGATGGACGAGGCTGCGCAGAACTTCCGCATCGCAGTCAATATGGAGCCGCAGAATCTGGAATACCGAAATGCACTCAGCAGCGTTGGCAGCGGCGCATATACCTACCGGCAGACGCAGTACAGCGACGGCTCGGACGAGCTCTGCGGCCTTTGCAGCTCACTCATGTGCCTGAACTGCCTTTGCGGCGGCTGCCGCTGATCTGATCGAAAGGGGACGAATCATTTGATCCGCAGTATGACTGGCTATGGCCGTGCCTGCAAGACCCTGCATGGGCGGGAGATCACGGTGGAGCTACGCTCCGTCAACAATCGCTTCCTCGATTGCTCCGTGCGCCTGCCCCGCGCGTTCTCCTACGCGGAGGATGCGATCAAACAGCTTGTAAAGGACGCCGTCCAGCGCGGCAAGGTGGACGTGTTCGTCAGCGTGAACGCGGCGGGCGCGGAGGAGGCCACCGTTTCGTTGAACCGCCCCGTGCTTGAGGGGTATCTGCGCGCCATGCGTACCATGGTCGCAGATTACGGCGTGCAGGACGATATCAGCGCTTCCGCGCTCTCCGCGCTGCCCGACATCTTCGTGGTGGAGAAGCCGGAGGAGGACGAAAAGCAGAATCTTGCCGACCTGACCGCCGTTGCGGCGGAGGCCATCGCCGTCTATCAGACCATGCGCGAGACGGAGGGCGCGGCCATGGCTGCCGACCTCAGCTCCCGCGCGGAGACCATCCGCGGCCTTGTCGGCCGCGTCGAGGAGCGCAGCCCCGTCACGCTGGCGGAATACCGCACCCGGCTCGAGAACAAGCTGCGCGAGGTGCTCGCCAGCACGACGATCGACGAGAGCCGCATCCTGACGGAGGCCGCCATCTTTGCCGACCGCATCGCCGTCGATGAGGAGACCGTCCGTCTGCGCAGCCATCTGGCCCAGCTCGACAGCCTGCTTGCAGGCGGCGGGGCCATCGGCCGCAAGCTCGACTTCCTGCTGCAGGAGATGAACCGCGAGGCCAACACCATCGGCTCGAAGGGTAACGATCTTGAGCAGGCCCGCACCGTCGTGGAGATCAAGGCGGAGCTGGAAAAGATCCGCGAGCAGATCCAGAACATCGAGTGAGCGCGATGCGGCTGATCAACATCGGATTTGGGAACCTGGTCTCTTCGGAGCGGCTGCTGACCATTGTCGGCCCGGACTCCGCCCCGATCAAGCGAATGATCCAGGAGGCGCGCGACCGCGCCATGCTCATTGACGCCAGCTATGGCAGAAAGACCCGCGCCGTGCTCCTGATGGATACGGACCATGTGATCCTTTCGGCGATCCCGCCGGAGACCATTGCCCGCCGTCTGGCCGATCCGTCGGCAGAGCCGGAGCGCGAGGAGGAGGAACAGGCATGAGCCAGGGCAGAATCATCATCGTTTCCGGCCCGTCCGGGGTCGGCAAGGGCACCATCCTTCGGACGGTCATGCAGCAGCACGAGTCGCTGCACTATTCCGTTTCGGCTACTTCCCGCCCCATGCGGCCCGAGGACCGCGAGGGCGTGAGCTATTATTTCGTCTCGCGCGAGCGCTTTGAAGAGATGATCGCGGCAGGGGAGCTTTTGGAGCACGCCTGCTATGCGGGCAACTATTACGGAACGCCCCTGCGCCCCGTAGAGGAAGCGCTGGCGCGCGGCGAAAGCGTCGTTCTCGAGATCGACGTGCAGGGCGCGCTGCAGGTCATGCAGCGCCGGCCGGACGCCATTTCCGTTTTCATCGCTCCGCCGTCCTATGCCGAGCTGAAGCGCCGGCTGGCCGGGCGCGGCGACACGCCGCCGGACATTGCCGCCAGACGCCTGCATATCGCGCTGGAGGAATGCCGTCAGGCAAAGCACTATCAATATACCATCATCAACGATTCCGTCGGGCACGCCGTGCAGGAGCTGGAAGCAGTCCTGACCGCGGAGGCCTGCCGCACATCCTATCGCCCACTCAATCTCAAGGAGGAAGACTAATTATGCTGTATCCCGCTATGGCCGATCTGCTCAAGCACATCGACAGCCGCTATCTTCTCGTCAACGTGATCGCGCGCCGCGCGCGCCAGATCTCCATCGAGGCAGAGACGGAGCACATCCCGCTGGAGGATAAGCCCGTGACCATCGCCATCCACGAGGTCGCGGACGGCAAGCTCGCGGCAGTCGTGAAGGAATGAGCCGGAACAAGGCGCGGGCAGAGGTGACCCTGCCGGCGTCTTTTGCCTTTTTCCGCCGGACTGTCCCGGCGATGGCAGCATGATCGCCCGCATTGCGGTCGCTTCGGCCGTGTTCTCCATGGACAAGCCGTTCGATTACCGCATTCCGGACTCCCTGACGCTGCAGCCGGGCCAGCGTGTGCGCGTACCGTTCGGCGCATCGAACCGCCGCACCGAGGGCATCGTTCTCGCCGTGATGCCGGATGGTGCGGAGCGGCCGGACGGCCCGGCGCTCAAGCCCGTCGAGGCGGCGCTCGACCCGGAGCCGCTGCTCTCGTGTGCTGCGCTGCATCTGGCGGCCTTTGTGCGCGAGCGCTATTTCTGCACATTCTATGACGCCGTGCGGGCCATTTTACCGGCAGGCGTCTGGTTTCAGCCGCGTGACCGCTATACCCTTGCGGAGAACGCCGCATGGGACGACCGCTGGCGCAATCCGGCGGCGCAGGCCGTATTCCAAACGCTGCAGACGCTCGGCGGTGCCGCGGAGGAATCCGCGCTGCGCGCCCAGTTTGAGGCGGAGGCCCTGCAGCGGGCGCTGCAGTACCTGCGGCAGAAAAAGCTCGTCACCTGTGAGACGTCTCATCGCCGCCGCGTGAACGATAAAACGGAGCGCATTGCCGTTCTGGCCGTCCCGGCCGAGGAGGCGCGGCGTTTTGCCCAGTCGCATCAGGCGTCCGCTCCTGTGCAGGCGGCGGCCATGGAGCTGCTTGCCACGCTCGGTGAGTGCGCCTGTAAGGAGTTGGGCTATTACGCAGGCGCGACGTCTGCCACGCTCCGCAGGCTGGAAAAGCTGGAGCTGCTGACGCTCCGGGAGCAGGAGGTCCTGCCTCCGCCTCCCCCGGCCGCAGCGGCCGATCCGAAGCCGCTCCTGCTCACGCCGCAGCAGCAGGCAGCCTATGACAGTTTGTCTGCCCGCCTGCAGGATGCCTCTCCCGGCACGGCGCTTCTCTACGGCGTGACGGGCAGCGGCAAAACGGTCGTGTATCTCCGCCTGATCGATGATTGCCTTGCCGCCGGGCGCGGTGCGATCGTCCTTGTGCCGGAGATCGCCCTGACGCCGCAGCTCCTGCGGCAGTTTTCTGTACGCTACGGCGCGCGCGTCGCCGTGCTCCACAGCGCCCTGCGCATCAGCGAGCGCTATGAGACGTGGAAGCGCATCCGCTCCGGCGATGCCGACGTGGTGCTCGGTACCCGCTCAGCCGTGTTCGCGCCGGTGCGGGACCTCGGTCTGCTCATTGTGGACGAGGAGCAGGAGCACACCTACCAATCCGAAAATGCACCGCGCTACCATGCCCGCGAGGTCGCGATCTACCGCGGCGCGCAGGAGCATGCGCTGACGGTGCTCGGCTCCGCCACGCCGACGGTCGAGAGCATGTACCGTGCCGTTACGGGCGCTTTTGGCCTGTGCCGCATGACGGAGCGCTATAACGGCAGACCGCTGCCGCCCGTCGAGATCGTCGACATGAAGCGCGAGCTGCGCGAGGGCAATGCCTCGATCATCAGCGAGCCGCTGCTGCTGGCCCTGCGCGAAAATCTCCGCCTCGGGCAGCAGTCCATCCTGTATCTCAACCGCCGCGGCACGAGCCGGATGCTGGCCTGCGTCGAATGCGGCAGCGTCCCGATGTGTCCGGGCTGCAGCCTGCCGCTGACGTATCATCATGCGAACGGGCGGCTCATGTGCCACATCTGCGGCCACAGCGAGCCGGTGCCTGCACGCTGCCCCGTCTGCGGCGGGCATCTGCGCCAGATCGGCTGCGGCACGCAGCGGGTCGAGGAGCAGCTGCAGAATTTGCTGCCCGGCGTCGGCGTGCTGCGCATGGATGCAGACACCGTCTCGGCAGTCAATACCCATGAAAAGCTGTTCCGGCGCTTCCGCGAAGAGCGCATCCCCATCCTGCTTGGCACGCAGATGGTGGCAAAGGGACTGGATTTTGAGAACGTCACGCTCTCGGCCGTGCTGGACGCCGACCTCTCGCTCTATGCGTCCGACTATCGCGCCGCGGAGACGACGTTCAGCCTGATCGCGCAGGTCGCGGGCCGGGCCGGACGCGGAAAATTGGGCGGCAGGGCGATCCTGCAGACCATGACGCCGCAGAACCAGACCATCCGCTTTGCTGCGGAGCAGAACTATGACGCCTTTTTCGAGGCAGAGCTGTCGCTGCGCCAGCTGCGCGGATGCCCGCCCTATCGCGACCTGCTCACCGTGACGTTCCACGGCCGGGAGGAGGAGCGCGTCTGGCAGGCGGCGCTGGCATTCCGTGCGCGGCTGGACGGCCTGCTGCATTCCGAATTCTACCGCGGGGAGACCGCTGCCGTGCTTGGCCCGGCCCCGGCCTCCGTTGCGCGGATCAATTATCATTATCGCTGCCGCCTGACGCTTAGCTGCGTCAATACGCGACGGCTGCGGGAGCTTCTGGCGTTTCTGGTGCGGGAATTCGCAAAGGATCGCAGCTTCCGGGGCGTCGGCGCGTTTGTGGATGTCAACGGCAGAGAATAAAGGGGAATCACGATGGCACTGAGGAATATTTTGACCGTAGAGGAGCCTGTGCTGCACAAGACGGCACGGCCCGTGACGCGCTTTGACGCCCACCTCGGCGAGCTGCTTGACGATATGAGGCAGACGCTGACCAATGCGGGGGGCGTCGGCCTTGCCGCGCCGCAGATCGGCATCCTGCGCCGCGTCGTCGTAGTCGATGACGACGGCGAGCTGATCGAGCTCGTCAATCCGGAGATTTTGGAGACCTCCGGCGAGCAGGACGGCATGGAGGGCTGCCTGAGCGTCCCCGGCCGCTACGGTATGGTCAAGCGTCCGGAATTTGTGCGTCTGCGCGCGCAGGACCGCGACGGCAACTGGTTCGAGGCGGAGGGCGAGGGCCTGACGGCGCGCTGCTTCGCCCATGAATGCGACCACCTCGACGGGCATATCTATACGGAAAGAGCCTATCACATGCTCACGGATGAGGAAATGGCCGAGCTGGAGGAGGAAGCATGAGAGTCGTCTTTATGGGCACGCCGCAGATCGCGGCGGACTGCCTGTCCCGCCTGATCGCGGACGGCTTTGACCTCGTCGGCGTCTACACGAAGCCGGATATGCCGAAAAACCGGGGCATGAAGCTCGCCATGTCCGAGGTCAAGGAGGTCGCGCTGGCCGCCGGCCTGCCGGTGTATCAGCCCGCGACGTTCCGCGACGATGCCGCCGTGGAGGAGCTTCGCGCCCTGCGCCCGGACGTCATTGCCGTTGTAGCCTACGGGAAAATCCTGCCGCAGCGCGTGCTGGACATCCCGAAGCTCGGCTGCATCAACATCCACACGAGCATCCTGCCTGCGCTGCGCGGCTCGGCCCCGGCGCAGTGGGCCATTCTGAACGGTCTGGACGAGACCGGCGTGACCGCTATGTATCTCTCGGCCGGAATGGATGAGGGCGATATCATCGAAATTCGGAAAACGCCCATCGAGCCGCTGGAGAATTCCACGGCCCTGCTGGCGCGGCTGGCCGCCATCGGCGCGCCGCTGCTGTCCGATACACTGCATGCCATCGAGGCGGGTACGGCGACCCGCACGCCGCAGGATCCGTCCATGGCAACGTTGGCTCCGATGCTCTCGAAGGAGCTTTCGCCCATCGACTGGACGAAGCCTGTCCGGCACATTGTCGATCAGGTGCGCGGCCTTGATCCGTGGCCCGTCGCCACGGCGGACCTGAACGGCACGCATTTCAAGATTTACGGGGCGCAGCCCGCGTCCGGTCATACGGACAAGGCCCCCGGCACGCCGGTCGCCCTCACGAAGCAGGGCCTGACCGTCGCCTGCGGGAACGGCGAGCTTGTGCTGCTGACGCAGCTGCAGGCTCCCGGCGGGAAGCGCATGGCTGCGCCGGATTATTTCCGCGGCCACCCCATCGAACTCTGAGATGGCGGGCGCAAGAGACGCGGCGCTGCGGGCGCTCATCGCCTTCCGCCGCGACGGTGCATGGCCGGAGAGCGCCCTGAAGGACGCGCTGCGCGGGATGGACCGCCGCGAGGCGGCGCTGGCTACCCGGCTGTGCAACGGCGTGCTGCAGAACCGCATGCTGCTCGACCACTGGCTGAGCGGCTTCGTGCGCGGCAAGCTGCAGCCCGTCGTGCGCGATATCCTGCGGCTGGCCGCCTATCAGCTCTGTTTCCTGGACCGCATCCCGCCCTCGGCGGCGGTGAACGAGGCCGTGGAGCAGACGCGCCGTCTGGCCAACCAGCAGGCGGCCCGTCTGGTCAACGGCGTGCTGCGCAATTTGCTGCGGGCCATGCCGCTGGCGTTGCCGGACGACCTGAGCCTGCGCTACAGCCACCCGGAGCCCATCGTGCGCCTGTTTCTGGCGCAGTTCGGCCGGGAGGAGACGGAGCGCATTCTGCAGACCGACAACGAGGCCCCGCAGACCGTGCTGCAGGTCAATCCACTGCGCGGCAATGCCGCTGCGCTGCTGGAGGAGCTGCCCGGTGCGCAGCCGCATCCGTGGCTGCCGGGCTGCCTGACGGTCTCCGGCCCTGTGGAGCAGACGGCTGCCTTCCGCGAGGGACGCGTGTATGTGCAGGACGCGGCGGCTCATCTGGCCGTGGCCGTTTCCGGCATCGAGCCGGGTATGCGCGTGCTTGACTGCTGCGCGGCGCCGGGCGGCAAGAGCTTTGCCGCCGCGCTGCAGATGCAGGACCGCGGTACGCTGTATTCCTGCGATATCCACCCGCACCGTCTCGACCTTATCGAGCGCGGCGCAGAGCGGCTGGGCATCTCCATTCTGGAGACCCACCTGCAGGACGCCTCACAGCCCGTGCCCGCGTGGCGCGGCGCGATGGACGTCGTGCTGGCCGATGTGCCGTGCTCCGGACTCGGCGTTATCCGGAAAAAGCCGGATATCCGCTATCACGAGCCCTCGGCGGAGCTGCCCGCCCTGCAGCGCGCCATTCTTGCGCAGCAGGCGGAATATGTCCGCCCCGGCGGCGTGCTGCTCTACAGTACCTGCACGATCCTGCGCCGGGAAAACGAGGCTGTGGCGGAGGACTTCCTGCGCACGCATCCGGACTTCGTCCCGGAAAACGCGCCGTGGCCAGAGGGCTCCGGCATCGCGCCGGGAGCGATGGTCACGCTGCTTCCGGGGCAGCATGAGACCGACGGCTTCTTTATCTGCAAATTCAGGAGGAAACCTTGAAAGACATCAAATCCATGACGCTGGCGGAGCTGGGGGCCGAGCTGAAAGCGCTCGGCGAGCCTGCCTTCCGTGCCAAGCAGATCTACCGCTGGATGCACCGCGGCGTGCGCGATTTTTCGGAGATGACGGATATCTCCCGCAGCCTGCGTGAGCGGCTCACGGCGGAGTATACGCTCGTCTCGCCGACGGTCGCGCGGCGGCTGCAGTCGCAGAAGGACGGAACCATCAAATACCTCTGGCGCCTAATGGACGGAAACTGCGTGGAAAGCGTGCTCATGCGCTACCATTACGGCAATACGATCTGCATTTCCTCCGAGGTCGGCTGCCGCATGGGCTGCGCCTTCTGCGCCTCGACGCGCGGCGGACTGGTCCGCCGCCTCGAGCCGTCGGAAATGCTGGATCAGGTGTTGTTTTCGCAGCTGGATTCCGGCCTGCCCATCTCGCACATCGTGCTCATGGGCATCGGCGAGCCGCTGGATAATTATGACAATGTGCGCCGCTTCCTCGAGCTCGTCAATTCGCCCGAGGGGCTGAACATCGGCATGCGGCACATCAGCCTTTCTACCTGCGGGCTGGTCGATCAGATCGACCGGCTGGCCGGGGAGGACCTGCAGCTGACGCTCTCCGTGTCGCTGCACGCGCCGGTGGACGAGGTCCGCAGCAGCATCATGCCCGTGAACCGGCGCTGGCCGGTGCAGGAGCTCCTCGATGCCTGCCGCCGCTACTTTGAAAAGACCGGGAGAAGGATCTCCTTTGAATATGCCATGATCCACGATGTCAACGACACGCCGGAGATGGCAAAGCAGCTCATCCGCCGTCTGCGCGGGATCGCAGCGCATGTGAACCTCATCCCGCTGAACGACGTGGCGGAAAGCCCGCTGAAGCCGAGCCTGCCGGAGACGGTGCTGCGCTTCCAGAAAACGCTGGAGGCCAGCGGCATCCCCGCCACGGTGCGGCGGACGCTCGGCAGCGACATCAACGCCTCCTGCGGCCAGCTCCGCAGAAATTACGAGGCGGAAAAACCAAAAGAAGGGAGCGGAATGGATGGAAGCATGGGGACTGACGGACACGGGAAACGTGCGTGAGGAAAATCAGGACTTTTACCGCATGGAGCGCCTTGGCCCGGAGACGCTGCTCGCCGTCGTGTGCGACGGCATGGGCGGCGCGCGTGCCGGGAATGTGGCCAGCCGCCTTGCCTGCGAGGTCTTCTGCGGCGAGGTCTGCCGCTCTCTGCGCGACGGGATGACCGAGGCGGAGGAGCAGGACGTGCTGTGTACGGCGGCGAAGCTGGCCAATATTTCTGTCTATGAGCATGCGCAGCTCAGCGAGGAGTTCCGCGGCATGGGCACGACGCTCGTGGCTGCCCTCGTCCGCGGCCTGCGCGTGGAGATCGTGAACATCGGCGACAGCCGGGCCTATCATCTCGGGGCGGACGGCATCCGCTGCGTCACCGTGGATCACTCTCTTGTGGAGCTGATGGTGCAGCGTGGTGAGCTGACGCACGAGCAGGCCAAGAACCACCCGAGCAAGAATCTCATCACCCGCGCGGTCGGAACGGAAAAGCAGGTCGCCGCCGATGTGTTCTCCCTCACGGCGGAGCCGGGCGACTGCCTGCTGCTGTGCTCGGACGGCCTTTCGAACCAGATGGCCGATCAGGAGATCTTATTTGAAGTCGTGCACGGCGCACAGAAGGCAGACTGCTGCCAGCGCCTGCTGGATATCGCAAAAAGCCGGGGCGCGCCCGATAACGTGACCTCTGTGCTCATTGCACTGTAACAAAGATAGGCCGCTCTGCGGTATCTGAGATTGAATCCGGCTTCCGTTCGCCGCTGAGAACGGGCCGCGCACGCGGAAGGAGTTGCCATGGAAAATTACTTAGGAAGGCTGCTGGATAACCGCTATGAGATCCTCGAGGTCATCGGGACAGGCGGGATGGCAGTTGTATATAAAGCACTGGATCACCGTCTGAACCGCTTGGTCGCCGTGAAGATCCTCAAGGATGAGTTCTCGCGCAATCAGGAGTTCCGCCGCCGCTTCCATGCGGAGTCGCAGGCCGTCGCCATGCTGTCGCACCCGAATATCGTCAGCGTTTACGACGTGTCCCGCTCCGGCGACGTGGACTATATCGTCATGGAGCTGATTGAAGGCATCACGCTCAAGCAGTATCTGGAGAAGAAGGGCTGCCTCAACTGGCGCGAGACGCTGCATTTCGCCATGCAGATCGCCAAGGCGCTCGAGCACGCCCACAGCCGCGGCATTGTCCATCGCGATATCAAGCCGCACAATATCATGATCCTGAAGGACGGCAGCATCAAGGTCGCCGACTTCGGCATCGCGCGCATCGCCTCGGCACAGAGCACGCTGACGCGCGAGGCGCTCGGCTCCGTGCACTATATCTCGCCGGAGCAGGCCAAGGGCGCGTTGGTGGACGACCGGTCCGATCTCTATTCCCTCGGCGTCGTCATGTATGAGATGCTCACGGGCCGCACGCCCTATGACGGCGAGACGCCCGTCTCCGTCGCCATCCAGCACATCAACGGCGGCGCGCCGCTGCCCAGCACGCTCGTCACCGGTATCCCGCGCGGCCTCGAGCAGATCACGATGCACGCCATGGCCTCCAATGCCGACGAGCGCTATTCCTCCGCGACGGAGATGCTGCGCGATATGGAGGAATTCCGCAAGAATCCGAGCCTGACGTTCGTGTACGGGCCCGGTGGTCAGACGCTGCGGCAGGCGCCGCAGGCCCCGCAGCAGCCCCAGCAGCCGCAGCACGGCGGCATGACCCGCTCCGAGGCGGAGCGCTATGCCGCTGCCCGCGCCGCGAACCGTGCTGCGCGTCAGCCGGATGAGCGCCGCGCAGCCGAGCGTGCCCGCCGCGAGCAGGAGAAGAAGCGCCGCACCGTCATCGGCGTCGTCTGCGCCGCAGCGGCAGCCGTTGTGCTGCTCGTTGTGCTCGGCGTTGTGCTGCTCCGCGGCTCCGGCACGAATGACAAGCCCGATACGCCTGAGGTCGAGGTGCCGAAGCTCGTCGGCATGAAGCTCGAGGACATCAACCCCGACGACTATCCCGAGCTGAAGATCGACCTGAACGGCGTGACCTACGACTATAACGACGAATACGAAAAGGGCTATGTCTATGAGCAGACCCCCAAGGCAGGCGAAATGGTCAAGGGCGGCCGCGTGCGCACGATCTCGCTGAAGGTCAGCCTCGGCAAGGAGAACAACCTCATGCCGGATCTGGCCGGTCAGTCGGAGGCAAATGCCATGTCCCAGCTCAAGGCCATGAATCTCGGCCTGAATGTCCGCCGCGAGGAAGAATCGAGCGACACTGTGCCCGCGGGCAGCGTGACGCGCACGGATCCCGCAGCCGAGACCGAGCTGCAGGAGGGCCAGAGCGTGACGGTGTATGTCAGCCTCGGCTCGGGCAAAATGCCGGAGCTCAAGAACCAGTCCAAGGAAAATGCCAAGAGCATCCTCGATGCCATGAACCTGAATCTGCGCATCACCTATCTCGAGGAGGAGAGCGACGATATCGCATCCGGCAATGTCACGCGCACCGTCCCTGCCTCGGACAGCCAGCTCAGCCGCGGCCAGCAGGTCACGGTCTATGTGAGCAAGGGCAGCGGCAAGGTCACGGTCCCGCCCGTCACCGGCCTGAGCGTCCGCGATGCCATCGATTTGCTGACGGAAAACGGCCTGAAATATGAGATTAAGCGCGTCTACAGCGACACGGATGAGAAGGACCGCGTCGTGCGTCAGAGCGAGGCGGCAAATTCCAAGGTCGCCAAGGACACGATCGTGACGCTCGAGGTCTCGGACGGCCCCGAGCCGACGGAGGCCCCGACGGAAGCGCCGACCACCGCGCCGACGGAGCCGGAGCCGACGACAGAATCCTCTGAATCGGGAGACTGAGCATGGAGCGTGGACGCATCGTCAAGGCGCTCAGCGGATTTTACTATGTAGACAGCGGGAACGGCACGCTCACGCAGTGCCGCGCCCGCGGCCGCTTCCGCAAGGAGCGGATGTCGCCGCTCGTCGGGGACTGGGTCCGCTTTTCCGGCTCCGGCGCACAGGGCATGGTCGAGGAGATCGAGCCGCGCCGCAACAGCTTCATCCGCCCGGCCGTCAGTAACCTCGACGCCCTCGTCGTGCTGGCGTCCGGCGCGAATCCCGTGACGGACCCGTTCCTCATCGACCGCGTCGCGGCCATTGCGGGAAACCAGAATGTGCCGGTCGTGCTGTGCGTCAACAAGACGGACCTCGAGAGCGGGGAGTCGCTCACACGCATCTACCGCCATGCCGGTTTCCCGGTCTTTCCGACGAGCGCGGCCAGCGGCGAGGGCGTTGCCGCCCTGCACGAGGCCGTGCGCGGCAAGACCGTCGCCTTCACGGGCAATTCCGGCGTCGGCAAGAGCAGCATCCTGAACTGCCTCGGCTTCTCCGTGGAGACGGGCGAGGTTTCGGAAAAGCTCGGCCGCGGCCGCCATACGACGCGCCATGTGGAGCTGTTCCCGCTGGCGGACGGCACCTGTGTCATCGACACGCCGGGCTTCTCCTCATTTGACACGGAGCAGATGGAGCTGATCCTGAAGGAAAACCTCCAGTATGCCTTTCCGGACTTTGCCCCGTATCTCGGCCGCTGCCGCTATCACGACTGCGCGCATCTGTCCGAGCCGGGCTGTGCCGTGCTCGAGGCGCTTGCGGCAGGCGAGCTGGAGCCGACCCGCCATGCCAGCTATGCAAGGCTCTATGAAGCAGCAAAGGAGATCCGGCTTTGGGAACACAAACAGCCCTGATTTTTGGCGCGATGCCCTGCCGCAGCTGGGGGCATCTCGATGCGCTGCGCGCGGAGAAACCGCTTGTGATCTGCGCGGACGGCGGCGTGCACTGCGCCGCGGCGGCCGGTTTTGCCCCGGACTGCTATGTCGGGGACGGAGACTCCGGCGGCACGGCTGTGGCCGGAGCGGAAAATATCCTGCTCCGCCCGGAGAAGGACGAGTCCGACCTGCAGGCGGCCTATACGATGGCGCGGGCGCATGGCTGTACGCGCCTGTACCTCACGGCCTGCACCGGCGGGCGGCTGGATCATGCCCTTGCCAATCTGCAGCTGCTGGAAACGGCTCGCGCTGATGGTGTCGAGGCCATCCTGCTCGATCCCGATAATCGCGTGACGTGCATCGGACCGGGGGAGTACACGCTTCCGCGCACGGAATATTTTTATTTTTCCCTGCTTCCCATCGACGCCGTTCTGCGCGGCGTGACGATCGAGGGCGCGAAATATCCGCTCCGCGACGCTGAAGCGCGCCGGGGCGACTCGCTGACCATCAGCAATGAGTGGATCGAACCGACGGTCAGGCTCCGTATCCGCGAGGGCCTGTGCTGGCTGATCTGTTCCGGAGCAGCTGCACGGTAACAATGGCTGCTTCGTGCATCCGGTTGGGCTTGCTGCGCGGAAAGAGAGGCTGCTATATGAAACGCTTGTTTCGCTGTCAGAGCAATGTATTGATGCTGGACGAACCGAAGCTGTGTATTTCTTCCCGTATGAAGCCTCTTCTGCGGCAGCTGCGTGCTTCGGAAGTGCATTATCATATGGCAGCACCCGGATATCTTGTGTTTCCGGGAAAAGCGTTTCATTGTGATATTCTGCTGAATATCGGTGTCCATTTTAAGGCTGGCCGCATCCAATTTCTGGAGTTTTTTCGGGTCATTCCGCCGGAGCAGCGGAAGGGCGATGACGCTGCCGCTTCTTATGCGGAGCTGTCAGCTGTTTTGAGAAGGGCGTACGGATCGCCTGCCGAAGCAGAAGAGCGAGAGGACTGCCGGTGGGAGCAGTGGCCTCTTGGAAAATTGACGCTGCTGCACTCCCTATGGGATCGCTTTGGCCCGGAGGAGCATCTGCAGGTTTCCTTTTCTGCTCCGAAGCGTTGACATGTAAATCATGCAAACAGGAGGGATAGATCGATTTCTTGCGGTGCGGAACACGCTGCTGCCCGATCTTCCTGCATAAAACCGCCCTCTGCGCATAGGCTGGCAGGGGGCGGTTTTTTATGTGCAGAAAAATGGAGCTTTTGGGCTCGGTGATGATGGCGCTCGGCGCGGGGCTGCTGCTCTCGCTGCTGTTCAGCTCGGAATTTGTGCTGGTCGTGCTCGGCATCGCGCTTCTGGTCGCAGGGCTTTGCCTTGCGCGGCGGCGGTAATCGGCAAATATTGCGCGCGCGGCCTGCATATGATTTTCCCAGAACAAGAAGGAGGGAAGACGATGGAGCTTGTCTTTCAGGAAAAGCAGCTGGACTATCTCGGCCGCGTGCTCGATCAGACGGTCACGCAGGAGCTGACAGCCGAGGTCATCGTACCGGACAGCTGCGCGGACGCGGACCGCGTCGTCGATGCGTTCGGCACGCTGCTCGTCCGCGCGGAGGAGTGTACCGCGGGAAGTGCGTCGGTCAGCGGGGAGGTGCAGGCGGGGATTTTGTTTGTCACAGAGGACGGACGGCTCGAGCGGCTGGAGACCGTGATCCCGTTCAGCGCCCGGCGCGGCTGGGAGGGGGAGCAGAGCGACTGCCGCCTGCAATGCGTCTGCCGCCTGTGCAGCGTGGATGCACGGCTCGTGCACTCGCGCAAGCTGCTCGTGCGCGTCGGCGTCTCCTGCACGCTGACGGTCTATGCCGCGTTCACGCGGACGCTGCACGACTTTCCGGAGCCGGCACCGACGCTGCAGCTCCGGCGCAAGCGCCTGCCGCTTCGTCTGCCGCGCGGCCTCGGCGAAAAGAGCTTTTCACTCAATGAGGAGATCGAGATCCCGGCGTCGAAGCCGCCGGTCGAGCGGCTGCTCAAATGCGTCTATGCGCTGGATACGGCTGAGCGGAAGACGATCGGGAACAAGGCGGTGTTCAAGGGGCGGCTGACGGTCCATATCCTCTATGAGTCCCCGGACGGCAGCCTGCAGCGGCAGGAGACGGAGCTTCCGTTCTCGCAGTTTGCGGAGCTGGAGCAGGACCTGGATGAGGGAGACCTGACGGTATTCCTCGCCCTGACCTCGGCCGAGACGGAGCCGGACGGCCAGCTCGACTGCCGCCGCCTGCTGCTGAGCGCGGGCATTCTGGCGCAGTGCACGGTCTGCGGCGAGCAGCCGGTGGAGCTGATCGAGGATGCCTACTGCCTCGATGCCGAGCTGAAGCCGCAGTGGGAGACGTGGGAGATGGAGGGCATCCTCGATGTCCAGACGTTCCGCGAAACGGCGCAGGCAGCCGGGCGGGAGCCTGCCTCCGCCATAGCAGACGGCTGGGTACTGGCAGGGGAGCCGGTGCGGCGGCAGGAGAACGGCATGGCAAGAATCGAACTGCCGCTTGCTGCGAACGTCCTTTTCACCGACCCGGCAGGGAAACTGCAGGGCCAGACGCTGCGGACGAACGTGCTGCTGGAAACGGCGCTTGCGCCGCAGGCGGATTGCCGCGTCACGGAGATCACGCCGGGCGAGCTGTTCTGTGCGGCAGGGGCGGACGGCGTGACACTGCGCTGCCCGGTGCAGGTGACGCTTGCCAGCACGGCGCGGCATGCGCTCAAGGCCGTGTGCGGCGGCACGACGGAGCCGGAGCCGGAAGATGCGCGGCGTCCGGGCGTCATCCTGCGGCGCACGGAGCAGCCGGAGCAGGTCTGGGATATCGCAAAGGCCTGCCGCACTGCGCCGGAGACGGTCACGGCGGCAAATGACCTGCAGGCAGACGAGGTCCCGGCCGGAACACTGCTGCTGATTCCAATGTAACATAGAATAAATCCCTCTGCGCGTCTAGCAGAGGGATTTATTCTAGGCTTCTTCATCATAGCGGTCGAGGAAGCTGTATTTTTTTCCGCCGGTCTTCCAGCCGATGACGGTGTCGAGATTCACATTCTCCACGGAGCGGAAAATATGCGCCTCCACATCCGGATTGCGCTGCTTCAGCGTGCGGATCAGATCCTTGATCTCCTGCCGCTTCGAGCGCGTCTCCTGATTGGAGCAGGTGGTGCAGGTGTCCGTGAAGTGGCAGGCGCACTGGATGAAATGCAGCTCGTTTGCGTCCCGCCAGGCCTTGATATCGTCCTCGCGGATCAGATACAGCGGCCGGATCAGCTCCATACCGGGAAAACTCGTGCTGTGGAGCTTCGGCATCATGGTCTGTACCTGCGCGCCGTAGAGCATGCCCATAAGAATGGTTTCAATGACGTCGTCATAGTGATGCCCGAGCGCGATCTTGTTGCAGCCAAGCCGGCGGGCATAGTCATACAGGTGCCCGCGGCGCATGCGCGCGCAGAGATAGCAGGGAGATTTGTCCACATTGTAGACATAGTCAAAGATGTTCGACTCGAAAATGTGGATGGGAATATTCAGCTTTCGTGCATTTTCTTCAATAACGCGGCGGTTCTCCGGGCTGTAGCCTGGATCCATGACGAGGTATTCCACAGAGAAGGGGAACTTCGTATAACGCTGCAGCTCCTGAAAAAGCTTTGCCATGAGCATGGAGTCCTTTCCGCCGGACATGCACACGGCGATACGGTCGTTCGGCTTGACAAGCTCATACTGCCGGATGGCCTTGGTAAAGTTGCACCACAGCTTCAGGCGGAAGCGCTTGCGCAGACTGTTTTCCACGCGGCTGCACAGCTCCTCTGCCTCCTGCCGCTGCATCTGCCGCATGAGCCAGGCAAGATAGCCGCCCTTGAGGCTGCAGGCATCGAAGCCTTCGTCGCGCAGGCGTTCAGCCGTTTCAAGGCTGAGCTTGCCGCGTGTGCAGAACAGCACGATGCGGCCGGGCTCTGCCGGAAGCCCCTCCGGCAGGGCGGCGGCGTTGGCCGGAACGGAGCCGGGAATGGTGCCGTAGGCGGTCTCCTGCTCCGAGCGGAGGTCGAGCAGGGTATAGCTGCCAGGCTCCAGCGCCTCCAATTCTTCGAGCGTCAGTTCCATGTGCCCTCCTGTCTGACGGAAGCCGTCAGGTCCTTGATGACCTCGCCTGCCATCAGAAGGCCGACGATCGGCGGCACAAAGGCCGTGCTGCCGGGGATATCGCGGCGATCTGTGCACTTGTGCGCAGCGCCCGGCGGACAGATGCAGTGGTAGCGGCAGCTGTTGGCCACGTCCTCGAGCGGACGGGTCGGCTGCTCGTCAGACCAGACGACCTTCAGGCGGCACACGCCGCGCTTTTTGAGCTCGCGGCGCATCACACGTGCCAGCGGGCATACACGCGTCTCGGAGATATCGGAGATGCGGAAGCGGCTGCCGTCGAGCTTGTTGCCCGCGCCCATGGCGCTGATGATCGGCACACCGGCTGCCTGCGCCTGCACGGCAAGCGAGAGCTTGGCGCTGACGGTGTCGACGGCGTCGAGAATATAATCATATTCCGAAAACGGGAACTCTGTGGCGTTTTCCGGCAGGAAGAAGCAGCGGTGTACGCGGATATCGGCCTGCGGATTGATGTCGAGCATACGGTCGCGCATGACGTCGGCCTTATACTGGCCGACGGTCCTCCGCGTGGCGATGATCTGGCGGTTGATGTTCGTCAGGCAGACCTTGTCGTCGTCAATGAGGTCAAAGGCGCCGACGCCGCTGCGGACAAGGGCCTCGCAGGCATAGCCGCCGACGCCGCCGATGCCGAAGACCGCCACGCGTGCGTGCTTCAGGGCCTCCATGGCCGGGTGGCCGAGCAGCAGTTCGGTTCGGGAGAAAGAATTGAGCATGGTGAGATGTTCCTCCGCACTGTGGATTCACGGCGCAGGGCCGTTCAAATTATGATACAACGAATTGCCTACCGTGTCAATCGGTTTTTGCGGCATTTCCGCCGGGTTCCTGCCGCAGGCTGAGAAGCCCGTTTGGAACGGCGGCGGCCAGCGAAAACACCCGCTCGCTGCCGCTGGAAAAGCGGATGCGGACACGGTCGCCCTCCCGCGCCAGAATGCGCCCCGCGCCATAGGCGCTGTGCTGCACCGGCGTGCCGGGGAGAAAGCTGTCTGCCGCAGTCTTTTTCTTTGACTTGCGCGGGATGCGGCGCTTCGGTCGGAACAGGAACTGCGAAAAGGCCGAGGACGTTTTTTCCGGCGGGAAGGTGAAGACGGCAAGCTCGTTGCGGGCGCGGGTCATGGCGACATAGAACAGCCGCCGCTCTTCGTCACGGTCGACGTCCTCGCCCTCCTTTGGAAACACGCCGTCGATGACGTCGAGCAGAAAGACCCGGTCATACTCTAGGCCCTTGCTCGAGTGCACTGTGGAGAGGATCAGGCCGCGCGCCTCGGACTTCGGCTGCCGCAGCAGGGCCTGCAGCTCGTCCAGACGCTCCAGCAGGCGCAGAGGATCCGGCTCCTGCGCGCCGAGCGCCTCCAGAATTTCCGCGCGGCTCTTGTCGGCCCCGCATTGGTCCAGGTAGTCGCCGTAGCCCATGAAGGCGACGATGCGGTAGACGGCGCGGTTGGCCTTCTCCGTCCGGAGGTTCTGCAGATGGGTCTGAAGCATGCGGCACTGCCGCCGCGTATACGGGGAGACGTCGTCGTCCGCCACGGCCAGCAGAAGCGGCTCGGCCGTGGGATTGTGGGCCGCAGCCCGCTCGGCCACGGCCTTCGGGATCCCGGCACAGAATTTATAATAAATGCGGCGGAACAGCGCGCCGTCCCACGGGGACTGCGCAAAGCGGATGATATCCGTGATGTCCCGCACGATCCGGCTGGAGAAAAACGTGCCGTCCGTCTGCTTCGCACGGTAGGGAACGCCGTTTCGCTCCAGCAGATCGATGAGCGGCAGGGCGGAGTCGTGGTCGCGGTACAGCACGGCGGTATTCTCTGGCAGATCGCGCGCGACCTCGAGCAGGTAGGTGTACTGCCGCTCGCGGCGGTTCAGCGGGATCTGGCGGATGGCCGCGCCGCCGGAGCGGACGGGCTGCATGTGCTTGTCCCGGCGGGAGACGTTCTGGCGGATGAAGCGGTCGGCCGCCTCGACGATCTGCGGCGTGGAGCGGTAGTTCTGTTCGAGGAACAGGACCTTTGCGCCGGGGTGGTCCGCCTCAAAGTGCAGCAGCATATCCGAAACCTCAAAGGCT
>OLOU01000627.1_pt1 | contig 29923 bp, 41 predicted proteins | sample 1672101 | NCBI WGS metagenome assembly OLOU01 (sample SAMEA3136645, study PRJEB25190) | human gut metagenome | biome: human gut; feature: human-associated habitat; material: faeces | place: Austria | collected 2013
AAGCCGAGAGCCGCAAAGGGTGCGGCTCCCAAAATGCACATCCACGATACGGTTTCCGTGCCGACATAGGGCTTGAGCAGGAAATAGAGTCCCACTGCCACCACGCAGGCACAGGCAGAAAAAATGAACTGTCGCATAGACAGTCCAAAGAACATTGCCTCCGTATAGTTGCGGATTTCCCTATTGATCTTAACTTCCAAAGTAATACCTCCTTTTGGGTAATAAAAAATCGTCACCGATTAAGGTGACGATTTCGTACAGCCGGATTGCTTATTTCCAGCTCATTCTTGAATTATATACATTGTTGACCGCTTCGATATAGCAAATAAAGGATGGATGATTATAGTCGTTGCTCGTCAGATATTTGTTTTTGAGCCGCAAATACTGTTCTCGGACTAAGTTCCATTTCCCTTTGCGTTTAATGAAATCAACCTTTTCCCGTATTCCCGCAGAATGCGGCGCTTGATTCCAATAGTATCTGTCGTTATAGCTGAACCCCGTTTTTTCGTGGATCAGTCGATACATTCGGTCTTGTGCATCCGTAACCACAATGCAGACATCTATTGAAAACAAAGTCTGATTGCCTTGGGTAAAGTGGCGACGCTCTGTTGTGAGCGACGATGTGGAATCCTCGCAATCGCCCCAACCGTTCATAGATAGGGCTTTATTCAAGGCTTTTCTCGCACATTCTTTGAGTATGCGGCAATCTTCAAAATCTTCACAGCGGACAACTTCAAGGTTATAATCCAAATCTATGGGCTGCGAAGCATTTTGCACAATGAGATTTTTAGCGCCGCTGCCCACAAGATAAAAGGTTGAACCTATGTCATAGTCCTCTTTCAAGGTATGGCAAAAGTCTTGCATAATTTCTCCGCACACACTGCGTACACGGCTTAGGTATTCCTTATCTTCAACATAGTTAAACATAAAAGCTCCTTTCACCCCCAAGCCGTCCATTCAGCTCTTGGCGAGCTAAATCATATTATTATACTTATAGCGACAGGTTGTGTCAAGAAATTCATTAAAATAGTTGCAGTTTTCCCGGCACACCCCTTTATAATCCCATCATCTCTCGGATAATGCGGTCGCTCATCTTGACCGAGCCAACGAGAACGAGCATATTAAAGAGCAGTTCGCCTATATAACTCCACACCTGCGTGACCGCCGCCGCATCGGGATTGACCACGGGTGGTGAGGACGCAAAAAGCGAGAAGATAATGCAGGACAGCACGATCACTGCCCCCTCCAAGCAAACGGCGCAGTAGCTTTTGATGAAGGACTTGCCCACATTCTGACTCGGTTCACCTGCGAAGGTGGAAAGCGGAATGGGCGCAAGTGCCGTATACATATAGAGCTTAAAAAATCTCCCGTACACGGTCATTATCAGGATGAATGACATTACGGTGATGAACAGCCCTCCGATGAGCGTGACAGCCCATAGCGGGATACTCTCGAAGAATCCGCAGTCCTCAATAGTCGTTATCATTTCAGCCGGTAGAACCGTCTGTTGTGGTGAACCGAAACCTGCCGAACTCATAATTGTCGAAATCGTTCCCTGCACAATATTGAACAGGGCAAGCATCAGCTCCATACCGTAGGTGATGGCACCCTTGGCGATAGCAAAGCGAACGAACAGCTTCAGAGCGTGTTCCGGTTTCTTGACTTCTGTGAACGAGCCGCAGGTTTTGACCATACCGGCGACAAAGAACAGCACAAGGAGTGCAAGCCCGATAGACTGCACTGCGCCGTTGATGTTGACGATCACGCTCCATATCCCACCGCCTTTGAAGTCCTGTGGCGTTGTCGTGATAAGCTGCCAAATCTCTGCCAGCTTCTCGTTCCAAGTTTCCAATGCGTTTTCAAGGTTTTGTACGACCCAGTTGTCGCTCACGAAAAGCACCTCCTTTTCATAGAGTTAAGGGGTGCTCCCGCTTTTTCGGGAACACCCCTCGGTGTGAAATTTCTTAGCCGACAATCAGGTCGAGGATTTCCTTTGCAAAGGTGATGATGACGCCGCCTGCAAGGGTCAGGAAACCGTTGGCTCGCTGAGAAGGGTCGTGAGACTTCAGGGACAGACCGACCTGCACAACGCCGAAGCCCAGCAGGATAAGACCAATGGCACGGATCAGCCCGAAGATAAAGGTGGACAGGTTGTTGATAACGGTAATGGGGTCGTTGGCGGCAAACGCCGTAACCGAAGTGCCGAGGACGAGTGCTGCACCCATAACGGCGGTGCAGTAAATGCGGAAGCCCTTCTTGACCTTGCCGGTCATAGGCAGCTTTTCGGTATGCTTCTCGGTGTTCTTCTTGAAAATGTTCATATTAGTTACCTCCGTCATTTTGTTGTTGTATTGTTGGTGGTTTCTGAGTTGAAATCCTCATCGGACAGCAGCTCATAGGTGGTTTCCGATACCTCTGTATCCGGCAGAGTATCGGGGTCGAGGTACTGCACCTCAATGGTCGCAACATTACTTGTGACCTTGCCGTGCTGATAGACGCCGCCTTTTCCGTCGGCAGTCAGGTCAACGGCGGGGTGCTTGAGAATGTCGTATTTTAAGTCCATCACGGGGAGTTCCCCTCGGATGAACAGAATGGCGTAGCGGTTATCAAGCATACGAACCTCATCCGGGGTCAGAAGTTCTCGACCGCTGATCTGATAGTTGGTGGAATAATTTCCGCTTCGCCCGGAACTCTTTCCGTAAGTGTTCGTGTCGATGGTTTCCTTGCCCAGCAATTCGCTCACATACTTATGGGTGGACTGCTCGTTGCCGCCCAAGTAGAGGAACTCATCGCAGTTGCCGACGATGGATTCCCACTGCTTTTCAAACAGTGCCTTGAGCTGTGCCAAGTTCTGAAGAATGATGGACACAAACACGCCACGGGAACGCATAACGGAAAGAATCTTATCGAAGTCGTCCGGCAGGCTGACATTGGCGAACTCGTCCATTAGGAAGTGAACGGGAATTGGCAATGCGCCGCCGTGAATATGGTCAGCGGAAAAGAATAGCTGCTGAAATAGCTGGGTATAAAGGATGCTGACCAAGAAATTGAAGCTCGAATCGTTGTCCGGGATAATAGCGAACAGTGCCACTTTCTTTTCGCCCATAGAAGCAAGGTCAAGCTCGTCGGTGCAGGTCAGTGCCGCCAAGCTCTCCAAGTTGAATTTTTCAAGCCTTGCGGCAAGTGTGATCTGAATGGATTTCAGAGTCTTTGCCGAACCGGTGTGGTAAGAGCGATAATATTTCAGAGCGATGTGGTCGGGTCTGTCCAACTCCAAATCAGCAAACAGGCAGTCCAGCGGCGAGGGTCGTGGATCTTCCTCATTGTCGATGGCAGCCGCTTGCAGCATCTCCATTACCATTGCAAAGTTCTGCTCGTCCTCCGGTGCTTCGTAGTGGAGATAATAGACGAGAGCAGACAGCAGCATTGAAGCCGATGTATCCCAAAACGGGTCGTTGCTTTGTGACCCCTTTGGCGTTGTGCTCTTGAACAGATTTGTCACAAGCCGTTGCACATCGTTATCCGAATGGAGATAGACAAACGGGTTGTAGCAGTGGCTCTTTTCCATTGAGATCAAGTCGAGGACTCTGATCTCATAGCCCTTTTTCTCCAGCAGATTTCCCACATCTCGGACGATCTCGCCCTTCGGATCGAGAATCACGAAACTGGTGTTTGCCTGCATCAGATTTGGTTTGCAGTAAAAGCGGGTCTTGCCCGCACCGGAACCGCCGCAGACAAGGGTGTTCAGATTGCGGCGGTGTTTCTTGCCGTTGAGTCCGATACGGACTGCCTGCGTCATCAGCTTGTTTTCGGACGGTGGGTTCTGCCGGTATTTCTTGTCCACGGCTTTGGCATTGCCCCATTTTGCGCTACCGTGTTCCTCCCGGCGTCGGTAGTTCCTGCGTGTAGAGAAGTAGATGCCGATGCCCATTCCATAGCAGAGAAGCAAAACGAGGACAGTTTTTACGCTGTCCTCGCAAAGCACTATATGAAACGGGTCGCTCATCACATTCATCAAGCTCGGCAGTATCTCCGGCAAGCCACCCTTAACGGATGGTGCAACGAGAAGTCCGAGCCACACAATCGGCAGGATGCCGAGTACGGCGAGAATGATCGAGGTCTGTCTGTCGTTATCTCGATTCACGACAGGAGCAGTCCTTTCTTTCCACTACCTTGAACTTTTTCTTTGGGGCATACCCGACCTTGATGATAAGATCATCCACGGCATCGGTGGATTTACCCTCATTCATCAGTTCGGTTTTGGTATCGTTCAAAGCTCGAATCACTACGCCGTGTTCATAATCGTCCAAGGCGATGTGATAGCGTTCCTCTTTCATCGCTCACACCTCATCTTTCCTGATCTTTGCTTCGGTCTGCTCGGCGACGGTAGATTTCCTCCGACACACGAGAGCCGATCTCGCTCATCGCAGAACGGGTCTTGGAAAGCTCCGCACGAATTTCCTTTGGGGACTTGCCCGCCAGCTCCTCCGGGATACGGTCAATGGCGAAGTTCTTCACATCCACGCCGAACTTACGGCAGAGCATAGAGCCGACACATACGGCAGAGAAGCCCATATCTCTGCGGCTGTATGCTTCGCAGTTCATTGCAAGCTGAGCGTGACCAAGCTCCTGTGCCACGCACTGGCAGAGGGCAACGCTGTTCCCAATGTCCCGCTTGATATAAAAGCGTCTGATCCTCGTTCTTATAGAACGCCCCCATATTGGGAGAAGGCAGCTCTTCCACAGTACTCACATCAATGGGAGCCGTGTCGAGCATAATGGCAACGAGCTTTCGGGGGTCACGGTCAAGGGTAGGTGCAGCAGGCTTCTTGCCGCTGGTCTGCGCCACATCGAATACCTTCTTCACATTGTAGGCAATACCGGTAGAGCCGTCATTCTTGGTGTATTCCACAGGTTCAAGAATGGACAGGCTCTTGGCACCCTTATTGACCTTCACGCCGTCCTCCTGCCAGTCACGAAAATCCTTGAGCTGAGTCGCCTGCGGCTGCTGCTTGTAAATGAGCAGAGCGTTGGCGGCAGAGTAGCGATCCATTCGTGCCTGCGTATCGAGATATGCCCTGAACTTGTCGGGGTCACGGACGATCTCAGTAGCGGTATCGTCGATCATCTGATACACGGCATCTTTCTCCGCCTTTTTCTTGGCGGCGTATTCCTCCGGGGAGAGCTGCGGACGAGCCGCAGTCCCGGACTTCTTGGGGGTGAAATTGTTCGTCATAGCTGATTACCTCTCTTTCGATTTCTTATGCTTTTTCGGCTGGGTGTGAACCGTCTGACGGTTCGGTTCGGGAGTCTTGCTTTTCTCCTTGGAAAGCGCAGGCTCGGCACGGTCTGCTTCTTTGTCAGCTTTTGCAGCAACCTTGTAGCGCTCCAGCTTTTCTCTCACGGAAGGCTTCTTGTCTGCCTGCTTTGCTGTACCCCGGTCAATAGCCGTACCGCTGATCTCGGAGCTTCGCTCGGACGGAGGGCTTTTTTCCGTCTTTGCGACCGTAGGGTTTTCGTGGGACTGACCTTCTTTCTGCAAAGGCTTTCCCATTGCTTCCTCCACGATGATCTCGCCCTTGGTTTTGGTCGGAACTTCCCGTGCCACCGCTTCACGGTCAGCCTTGTCCTGCTCCGCCTGCGTGATAACGCCTGCCTTATCGACCTTGCCGATCTCGAAGCGTTCCACAATGCGCTGAATTTTGGAAGCGTCCTCTGCACGGGCGATAATATCCACGGGTACATCATCTCCTTTGGCGCTCTTATCTCTCAGGACACAGTAGAGAACGCCATAGCGCTTCGCCTGTTTGGTGAACTGTGCCAAGTCCTTGTTTGGGATAGAAAAGACCTTCAGTTCCTTGCCGGACTTGATCATATTGGTGAGCCGTGCTTTGCCTTTGGTCTGCTGTTCCTGCTTCAGCACGGACACGAGAAGCAGGGCGACATTCTTTGCCGCCGAGCCTGTAAGTTTTGCGGCAACTTCAAAGCCTTCAAGCGAGAGCCTGACGACCTGCTCAGCCGCATCACCGCCGTTGTTCATAGTTGCGGTTCTCCTTTCGTTTTGATTTTTCTTCCTCTGCTCGGACTGCACCCACCTTTTCCTCGATAACCTTGGAACGGACAGCGATGTCCTGACAGAGTTTGACCTCCTTGCGGAGTTCTTTCAACTTCTCGCCGAGAAGCGAGATACTTGCCTTTGCCTGTGACAGCTCTGCATCTGTGATGTTCACTTTTCGTATTTCATTTCGGAGGTGCGTTCTGTCGGCAGTTAAGGTCTTGATTTGCTCCTCGACCGAGTGCTGATATGAAAAAAGCTGCTCGTCTGTACCGATGTGGTGCTTGCCGAGCAGCGTGACTTGTTTGGTGAGTTCATCTATCTTTATCAGATCCTCTTTGAAAAGATAGGCCGTTTGTCAAGAGTAAATGCTAAAAAAGTCTAAAAAATTTTTCAGCGGGCCAGAATGAGGGCCAGCTCCTCCCGGAAAAGCTGCTCGGAGCACAGAAAACCGAACATTTTGCGGGGGTAGCTGTTGAGCCATGCCTCGGCGGCCTTCACCTCTTGGGGCGAGAGGGTGCCGAGGTCCGTCCCCTTCGGGACGAGTCGCCGGATCAGGCCGTTTTGGTTTTCGTTGGTGCCGCGCTCGCTCGGCGTGTATGGGTGGCAGTAGTAGACGGTGGTGCGTTTTCCTTTCCCTCGGCGCTTGTTTTCGATGCCTTCAGCGTCCGAGAACTCGGTGCCGTTGTCGCAGGTGATGGAGAGGAAGATCTGCGGGAATAGAGCGCCCAGTTTCCGCTCGATGCCGTTGAGGGCCCGGACGACGCTCTCGCTCGTCTTGTCCTTCATGGAGACGATGATCTCCCGCCGGGTCTTTCGCTCGGTCAGCATGAGCCACGTCCGCTTGTAGCCCTTGCCGCTCTCGAGACTGTCCATTTCCCAGTGGCCGAAGGTCGTGCGCGTGTTCACGATCTCCGGCCGCTTTTCTATGCTCTTTCCTGCCGGCTTTCTCGGGATGGCGCCCTCTGGCCGCTCCGGCTTCCTGCGGCGCTTCCCGTGCTGCGGTAACATTTCCACAGTGAGATCGTCGCCGAAGATCTCGCCCCTGATGTAGTTGTAGGCCGTACTTGCGCAGATGTGCACCCGGAAGGGCCAGCCCATGACCTCGGCCTCTCCGATGGCTGCCTCGGGGCTGTACTTCTCGTCCCGGATCTTGCCGATCAGGTAGTCGGCGAGCTCGTAGTCGTTGCCGATCTTCAGCTCCGGGCCCTTCGCCCGCAGGTTGGCCTCATACCGAGCCTGCGCCCCGTCGGGGTTGTATCGGATCTCGGTCGTGTAGTCGCTGTTTAGGTGTTCATAGGTGCACCGCTTGAGCTCCCGGTAGATGGTGGTGTAATGGACGCCGACCTCCTTGGCGATGTCCACGACCTTCATGCCGGCGCGCCTGAAGGCGTCGATCTGCGTGCGCTGCGTTGGTGTCAGGTGGCTGAAGTGTTTCCCCATGGTGATCCCTCCGTGAAATAGAAAAAAGGGCGGCCGGCTGGCCGCCCTTCGTTGTCATCGCCTGTTGTATGCCGCGATCAGTGCCAGCGTCTCGTCGTCTGTGACGATGTCCTCGAGCCGGCACTCCAGAGCGACGCAGACCTTGAGGAGCGTTTTCAGCTTCGCCCCCGCGATGTCTCGGTCGTCTTGCTCGTAGGTCTGGAGCACTCGGCTGTTGATGTCGGCCTTCTTGGCGAGCTGCGACTGAGACAGGCCGCGATCCTCTCGCAGCGCCTTCAGGCGTTTCCCGGTGGTGATCGTTTCCATGTTGAGCGCCTCCCCTTTTGTTTCGTGTGTCTTTACTATACAACATTTGTTGTATAAAGTCAAGAGGGGAGACAAGAGAAAAGCAGCGCGGCCGCTCTGGCTGCGCTGCTTTCATTCTTTTCCGAGCAGGTAGTAGATGGTCACGCCGAGGGCGTCGGCGAGGTACTCGAGCTCATAGTCGGCGACAATGCGGTCGCCGGTCTCGATCCTGCTGATGGCCTTCTGCGTGATGTCGAGCCCCGCGATCTGGATCTTGTACGCGAGGCGCTCCTGCGAGATGCCGGCCCGCTCTCTGGCTGCGCGGACGCGCTCGCCTGAGATATTGCACCGGCCTTCTGGCCTGTATATTTTCAAATACGCGCCGCCTCCTTTTCTGCCACTTATGCCAAAGATGGGTAGTGCAAGTTGACAATAACACGCCGCCCGTGATAATATTATCCCAAAGATGACTAAATACTAAAAAACGCAATAGGACAGACGAAAAGGAGGTTTTTTCAATGGGTTTACGTTTCCGGCGCAGTATTAAGATCGCTCCCGGCGTCCGTGTGAACTTGAATAAAAAGAGCGCGAGCGTCACCTTCGGCCCGAAGGGCCTGAAGCACACAGTCAGCACGACCGGGAAAAGCCACACGACCGTCGGAGTGCCCGGCACGGGCCTGTCGTACACGACAAGTGGCGGCCGGCCGGCCAGCGTGCCGGCAGCACAGCGCCCCACCTCACCGAAAAGCAAAGCGGTCGTCCTGCCGTTGTGCATTTTCCTCGGGGTGCTCGGTGTGCACCGCTACTATGTGGGGAAGATTGGCACCGGGGTCATCTGGACGCTGACGGCTGGCTTCTTCGGGATCGGTTGGATCGTGGACATCTTCACGGTCGCCCTCGGCGGCTTCTATGATGTCAACGGCTATGTTGTCCGCTTCCACCCGACTGAGGCCGAGCTGGCCGCTGCTGAGGCGGCGCAGAGCGATGGCGGCGAGGATCCAGCAGAGGACGACGCCACAGAGGAATGAGTGCATAAACAGAAAGAGCCCGCCCGGGATCACTCCCGAGCGGGCTCTTTTTGTGTATTCTGACGGTTTCATAGCTTCTGGCCGGCACCGATCCGCGCCGCGCCGGTGGCAAGTTGCACAATTAGACCTTCTTGGCGTAGTCCAGCGAGATCCAGCCGGCCCCGCTCTTGAGCTTGCCCCACTTGGAGGCCCCGGGCCCGTCGCTCTCGGCGACGATGGTGTAGGTGCCCTTGTCGCGTATAGCCCCGTTGGTGACGTAGTTGGTGCCGGGGCCCTTGCGGATGTTCAGCACGTCGGTCGTCACCTTCACGAGGTACGAGGTGGCCGTAGAGCTGCTGCTGGTCTTGATGTCTGCCGCGTCCGTCCACCCGTACACGGTGGAGCCGCCGCCGGAGACGGCGATCAGGTGGCAGGGGTGCGCCTTGCCCTTGGCGATGGCCGTGACCTTAGCCTTGCCGGGCTTGCAGCTCGACGCGCTCGTGGCCGTGGCGCTGACGTAGTGCTTGGAGCCGGTGAACTCCACCACGTCGCCGACCTTGATGCCGGCGGCGCTGCCGGTGGTTCCCCCGGTGGAGGGTGTGCTGTTGCCGGAGCCGATCCGGCGGTTGACCTCGGCCGCGATCTCTCCGTGGCGATTGTAGAGCCAGTCGCCCGGGCAGGCTTTCGCAGCGTAGTCCCGGTGCACGGTCATGTTACAGCCGTTCAGGTGGTTCATGCGGTCGTTTTTGTCGGTCGACCAGACGAGCTTCTTGATCCCGTTGCGCTTGCAGATGTCGGTCACGAGATCCAGCAGCGCGTCGTATGCCTTGCTGTTCACCGCATAGGGGTGAGTGGCGTCGCTGGCGACCTCGATGGTGACGGCGCGCTGGTCGTTGGCGTTGGACGATGTGCACCACGAGCGGTTACCCTCGTCCACATAGAGGGCGATGCGGCCGTCGTTGCCGATGCCGTAGTTGCTGGACGCCTGCCGGCTGCTCTGAGCGAACAGGGCGCCGCAGCTCTCGACGGAGAGCTGGCCGGCCATACAGTGGATCGTGATGGTGTCGATCTTCTTGGTGCGCTTGCCCGAGTGGTTGGGGCTGAGCTTGGTGTAGGAGATCAGGGCGCTGTTACTCATGGTCGTCGTCCCCCTTCCCGTTGCTGAGCTCGTCGAGGGTCTCCTCGGTCAGCTCCTCGCCCAGCTTCAGGGCGATGCCGTCGATGTCCTTGGTGTTGGTCATGATGTGTTCCTCCTTCTTACAGAATAAAGGGCGGGCCAGCCGGCCCGCCCTCTGCGTTGATTATTCCAGCGGCAGGTTGCCGCCGTTGAGCTGGTTGACTGCTGCCTCGATAGCCGCGTTGATGGCCTCCTCGTCCACGGTGAAGCCCATGGACGCGAGGAACTCGAGGACGTACTTCTTCTTTTCCTCGCCGCGGCCCTGCCCCTCATAGAGCTGCTCGGCTGCGGCGACGCCGATCTTGACCCACTCGAGCAGCTCCTTGCGCTGCTCGTCGGTGGTCTTACTCTTGATCCACGGGATCAGGAATACGCTTACGCCTGCGGCGAGCAGCGCGATGACGGCGTTGACGATGGGGGTGATGTCGATCATGTTCATCCTTTTGCCTCCTTGTCTGATGTGGTTGTGGTGGTGTACTCTCCGGCGCCGGCCCCGCTGATGGGGTTGCCATCAGCGTCGAGGCCGTGCCGGTTGCGGCTGATCTTCTCGGTGGCCGACTTGGCCGCATAGCTCACGAGGTAGCCGATGCAGGCCGTGAAGATGGTGGTCGTGACATCGCTGGCGGTCTGCTGATCGCGGAAGGCCAGCACATAGGACGCCACGGCCGCGGCAGTTGCGACGAGGACGGCCCACGCCGCCAGCTTCTTCGAGAACTCCCACGGCCTGCGTCGGGCCTTGGCCTCCCGCTTGCGCCGGTATCTTCCCATGGGTGTCACCTCCCTCAGTAGATCGCGTGGATGCCCTGCTCGGTGAGGAAGTCCTTCTGCTCGTGTTTGATCTTCTGCGCATACTGGAGGGCCGCCTCGGTCTCTCCGTTGGCGTGGCCGTTCTTCAGGGCGGTGGCCGTGGCCTCGCCGAGCGCGATGGCGGCCCCCACGCTGCGCACGAGCAGCACCTCGTTTCTCTCCCGGGCGGCGTCGCGCCGGTCGAGCTCTGCGTCCCTCTTGGAGAGCTGCCTCTGGATCATCCAGAAGCACAGGCCCGTGATGGCCGACGGGATCCCCATGAGGGCCACGAGCTGCCCGATGTCAAGCTGGATCATGCTGCACCTCCATCCTCGACCTCGACGACCTCCCAGCCCTGCGGGTAGGCTTCCGGGCTGTATGCGTTGGCTGTCTCCATGATGGAGCGGTAGACCTTACCATCAGTCCAGATGCAGACCTCGCCCTTCTGGTAGCTGTCCTCGGCCATGGTAGGCTGAATGAAGGGCTTCGCCTTCTTCGGGTCGGTGGTGTGGTAGGGCACCCACTGTGCAGGGCTCTGGCCCGGCTCGATGTCCGGGTTGTTGTTGGTGTTGTGGGCTTGGCAGCAGCGCCAGCTCTGCCCGTCGTGGGTGCAGGCTTCGCCGACCTCGTGGCTGCCGTCCCCCTTGGGGCCGGCCTTCGTCCACGCCGGCAGCAGATCCTCGCAGGCGATGATCTCGGTGCCGGTGCGGTCGCCGGCGTTGGCCTCGCTCACGAAGGTCATGCGGGCGCTGCGCAGGGCGGCCTCGAGGCCGCTGTACTTGTCGCTCATGTGGTCAGCCCCCTTTCAATGGCGCCGGTCAGATCCTCGAGCTCGCCCTCGAGCTTGGTGATCCGCTCCTTGTCCTCGGGAGAGGTGCCGCCCCCGCCGGCGGCGGCCTGCTCCTTCTCGTGGATGGCTTTGATGCTGTGTTCCATGAAGTAGACCATGCTGCTCCTCCTTTCTGGTCTTGGGGTGTTGGTTTATGCGAAGTTGCCGCCGACCGACTGGATGTAGCAGTCGCCCTCGGCCGATCCGCGCAGGAGCTTGACCTTGATCTTCACGCCCCAGCTCGCGGCGGTCTTGGTCTGGTTGGTGAAAAAGTGCTTCTGGCTGGTCAGGGCCTTGGTGGTGATGTCCTCCCATGTGGGCTCGGCGTCGTTGCCATTGTTGCAGATCCAGACCTGAAGGGTGCTGCCGGTCGGGAAGCTGCCCTGAATATTGACGAGGGCCTTGGTCGGCATATCGTCGGCCGCCATCGCCACGGTCTGCTCGAACTCGACCGAGTGCATGGCCTTGTCGAAGGACAGGGTGCGCACGGTGCTCTCGTTCTTGGCGTCGGTGGCGGTGATGGTCAGGGTGTGGTCGCCGTTCAGCAGCTTGAGCCACTGGTCGGCCGTGATCTCGAGCTCGTTGGTGTCGCCGAGGGTAGCGGTGTAGGTGCGCAGCGTGGTGGTGTCCAGCTTCTCCACGACCGTGACCTGATGGCCGTCGGCGTCGGTGACGGTGTACTCATAGGAGGGCGGCGTGGTGGTGAAGCTGCCGAGGTCGGTGTCGCTGCCGCTGATGACGGGCGGCCGGTTGTTGGTGACGGTGCGCACGGCGCTGGTGGTGTAGGCGCTCTCGGCCCCGGCGGTGTCGTATGCCTTGACGCGGTACTGCACGCTCGTCCATCCGTAGGTGATGGAGTCCGTGTAGCTCCGGGAGCTGCCGCTGTAAATCTGCGCCCATGTGCCGTCGTCCACCTTGCGCTCCAGCTTGTAGCCGGCGAGGTTGCCGTCGGGATCGGTCGACTGTCCCCACGAGATGCTCAGGTTTTCGCCGCCGATGACCTCGCTCGGGACAGTGATGGTGCCGGGGGCCGTGGGCGGCTGGTTGTAGACGATTGTGTAGCAGCCGTCCGGGTCGGTGGTGTCGGAGACCAGGAGATCAGAGGACAGATTACAAGCGGGGCGCAGGCCGTAGTAACCGTCGTAGGCGCTGTACCTGAACAGCGAGCCGGCGGAAACGACGACGCGGGCGCAGTCGGCCGACCCGGCATAGGCGTCCCGCAGCCAGTAGCGCCACGCCTGATTGGCGTCGACATCGTAGTTGGAGTTGGCAGCGGCCGAGGTCGAGACGGTAGCGATGCGGCTGGAGTTGTCGCTGAATATCGCCAGCTTGCTGCCGCACACATGGTCGCCCGAGAGGTTGACCTCGGTGCAGGACAGGGGGAAAACCTTGTCCACGCAGGTCTCTGTCCCGCCGCCGTCAGTGGAGCTCTTGCCGACGGTGATGGTGGTGGCGAGCAGGGCGGCCCGCTCGTTGGCCGTGAAGCCGTTGAGGAAGCCGGCGATGGTGTTGTAGGCGTTGTAGCCGCTCCAGACGTGGGACGAGTCGGGGGCCTGATCCGCCGAGTGCTGCGCGGTGTACCACCGGCCCGCGGCGGCGTCGCTGTTGAGCCACCGGCGCAGGTTGGAGTAGATGTAGCGGTTATTGCCGTAGTTTCGGCGGTCGCTGTTGCCGTTGGCCGGCTCCATCGCGTCGAAGCACAGCAGCTTGATGATCTGGTTGGTCACGAGGGTGACGCTGTTGGAGGGGTAGCCGGCGTGGTTTTTGTCGGCCTTGATCCAGATGATCGGCGCGCCGTAGAGGCTGCCGAACTTGATTTTTGCCTTGTTGGCAAGGCTTCCGAGGGTTTGAGGCATGAGTCTTGTCTCCTTTCGGTAGGTTTTAGCTCCGGGAAGTATGCGAAGAAATAGGCGTCCATGTTCTGCCGTAGGTGGTAGGTGTTGCCGTGCGAGATGTGGCCCGTCCAGCTTGCGTAGGATTGGCTCACGCTCTCGAGCGTCATCTTGCCCCTGTCCACGAGGCCGCGGAACTTGCGGATCTTCCGCTTCATGTTGTCGATGCTCTTGGCCCTCACCTTTCTGACCACCTTGCCGGTGCTCGTGAGATAGGTGTGGAAGCCGAGGAAGTCGATGCCATTCTTGAGCGGGAAGATCTGCGTCTTGCCGTTCAGCCGCAGGCCGAGGGGCTTGATGTAGTCCTCGATCATCTTGAGGATCCTGCGGAGCTCCTGCTTGTCGCTGCTGATGATGTAGAAGTCGTCCATATATCTGCCATAGACGAGGCCGAGGTCGTCCCGCAGCCAGTGGTCGAAGGCGTCGAGGTAGAGCAGCGCGAGCAGTTGGCTCGACTGGTTGCCGATGGGGATGCCCGGATCTGGCGTGCTGTCGATGATGATCCACAGCAGCCACTCCACGAAGTCGCGCAGCTCGTCGTCGCTTATGACCTTCAGGGCCTTGCGGGCCATCTCGAAGCAGAAGAAGTGCAGCAGGGTGTAAAAGAACTTGGAAAAGTCCCCTTTCAGTACCGAGCCCTCGGCGTAGTCCCACTCCTCCATCGGCCGGTATGGCAGGCCGGCGGCCCGCCGGGCCTCCTCGTCTGCTGCCTTCCGGCTGAAAAAGTAGTGGCGCATGGCGTCGGCCAGACGGTCGAGGCCGTCGTGGGTGCCTTTGCCGATTTGTCCGGCATAGTTATCCCGAATGAAGCGCCGGGAGAATACTGGCTCGAGGACATTGTCGCAGAGTGAGTGCTGGACGACTTTGCCCTCGAAGTCTATGGCGAGGACGAGCCGCTCCTTGGGCTCGTACACCTTGAAGGGATAGTAGGGCCCGAAGGTGTACTCGCGCCGCTGGAGGCGGTCAGAGAGGTCGGCCGTGCGCTCGATGGCCTCCATGCGGTAGCGCATGGCCGTGGGGTTGTCCCGCTTCCCGCAGCGGGTCTTGCGGTATGCTTTGTATAGCGAGTTGAAGCTGTTGACGATGTTCTCCATGTGAAAAAAATCCCTGCCGTCGGCAGCTCCGGCCACGCTTTGCGTGCGCCGCCGGGAGCATCGGCAGTCCTGTGTTTACCCATGGCCGGGCCGGTCAAACGGCGCCGGGTGCGGGAGGGATACGCCTTCCTTGGATGATGGTGCACAGTGTTCGCCGGCCGTCTCCGGCCGGTTAATAAGTCGGGCTATCCATCGAAGCGGGGCGCAGGCCGTTGTTACCGTTGTAGGCGTTGTTCCTGTTCAGCGTGCCGTCGGAATTGACGTTGCGGGCGTTGTTGGCCGACCCGGCACGAAAAAACAAGGCGTACCCCACGGGCTGCCTATTGATGACGCGCCTGCGCGTCCATCTTGGCGGCCCTTTCTTTATCGGATTTGTACCATTTAGCGGTCTGGTTTTTGACGCCGGCCGCCATCCGCGACCAGTGTGCAAAGGCGTCGTCGCCGAGCCCGCTGAGGATTTCGTGGGCGAGCTCGATGTGGTGGATCAGCTTCCGGCAGTTGCGCAGAGCTGAGCGTTGCGCCCGGTATCGCAGCTCCCGCTCCTGCGGGTCGGTCAGGAGCAGGTCGTTGGCTTCCATCAGGTCGGCGACGAGGTCGCTGGCCTCGTTCATCATCCGTTGCGCCAGCCCGAGTAGTTCCTTCTTGGGGAAGATGTTCGGGTTGCGCGTCTTGATGTAGGTGTGCTTCTCGAGCTCCTTGGCGTCGCTGATGACCTGCATCTCCGGGAGCTTTTCACGGCCGAAGGGCGGGCGGCCTACATTGGCCCGCTCGTATGGCCGCGAGTGTCCGTTGCTTGCCGTAGTACCTCACCTCCTCCCCTTTGATGGTGATCCTCGCGCCGGTGCCATCGTAGGCGGTGCCCTGAATGACGATCACGCCGTCCTCACGCTTGCAGCATGAGCAGGGCGGCGCCAGCTCGACAAACAGGTGCGCGATGATGCAGGACGCCTCTGCGGGTGGGATCGGCGTGTAGCCGTAGCCGTCCATGGCTTAGCACTCGAGGCGCTGAAGCGTAGCGTTCCAGACGCCAGAGGTGAGGGTGATGCCGTCCAGATTGGCAAAGGTGATCTGGAAGGGGTTGGTCGTGATGTCGCCGAACACAGCGTCCCACAGGGTCGTGATCTTGCTGGTGTTCTGCTGGACGACGTTGCTCAGGTCGACCACGGCGGCCGCGGCCTGCTCTGCGATCCCAACGGCCTGCTGTGCGAGGAGGATGGCCTGATTGGCCGTGGCCTGCGCCGCGAGGGCGATGGCCTTGTAGTTTTCGTAGTCCTCCTTGGTGGCGTAGGCGTCCGCGGGGATGTAGGCGGTCACGTTGGTGGCCGTGCCGATGGCGGTGACAATGTCGATGGTTTTCTCGACGATGGTGGCGCCGCCGGTCGGCGGGATCCACTCGGCGAGGTCGCCGCAGTTGCCGTAACAGTACAGCACCTCGCCCACGTCCTCGTCGGGATCGTCTGCATAGAGGCCGAGCTCGCGGTAGTAAAAGCCGTCGTTGGTCTGATCGTTGGTGAACACGCCGCCCACGGTGACGGTGCCGTCGCCGTTCACGACGCATTTGGTGATGTCGATGGTCGCCTTCGGGCTGACCACGCCGGTGAGGGAGCGGGGCGTCTGGCCCTCCTCGAGGTAGCCGTCGCCGAGGACGATCTTGGTGTAGTTGATCTGCTGGCCCGCCACGCCCTTCGCCAGAACGAGAAGGCCCGCGGCGGTGATGTCGTTGTTGATAAATGCGGCCATGTCTTTCTCCTTTCCTTAGTCTGAAGCGAGGACGCTGGTGCCGATGGTGACGGTCTCCCGGTTGTTGTCGTGGACGACGGCCCCGTGGTAGAGGTGGATCTCGTCCGTCCCCATGACGTGCCGCTCCTCGCCGTGCTCTCGCACGGCCATCCCGGCATAAAGGAACATCTCGCCGGTCAGGCAGATCAGGATCGCGTCGAGCCATGCGCTGCGCCGCTTCACGGTGCGCAGCAGCGAGAGGAACAGGTCGAGGTTTTCGTTGACGAGCCCCGGGTTGTCGCTCAGCACTTTGAAGTGATAGGGCTTGCCGCCGTACTGATACCACTCCCTGACCTCGCCGGTGCCGAAGTAGCCGGCGATGATCTGCGCCACGGCGTAGGGGGTGCCGAGCTTGGCATAGACGCGGTCGCTGTTTCGGATGACGGCCCGCTTGGTCTCGATGGGCGCGGTGCTGTCATACCACTGGATGTTCAGCTCCCACGCCATCTCGTCCAGCTCGGCCTCGCTGAGCTGGTCGATCTTGTCCCACCTGCTCAGCAGCTTCAGACGGGCGAAGGCGTCCCGGGATAGGGTGTCGCAGCCGGCGGCCAGCCCTCGGTCGGCGCCGTCCTGCGCCATCCATGAGGGCAGGAGCTTGATCATCTCGACTTCGCTGAGTCGCATTTAGACCACCTCGCTCTCTGTCTTATGGCTGACAGTCAGGTGCCCGCTGAACTTGGCGACCTGTGTGTCGCTGACGGGTGTGTAGACCGGCTTGGTCACGTCCACACGGAAGGCGCCGGTCAGGTTTTCGCCCCACGACGGGCAGAGGATCCGCTTGCGGAGCTGGTCGGGGTTGATGTCCCGGCCCAGCGCGCCCACCTGCCACTCGTTGTAGCGGTCGATGGCGCCGCCGGTGCCTTCCACATTGGCGACGACCTCGGCCTCTGTCTCGGGGGTGGTGTAGTAGACGATCTCGATGTCGTAGGTGATGACCTCGGGCGCCACGGCCGTGACCACGTCGGTGAGCGGCCGGATGTCCGAGGCGTTGCACGCCTCCAGCACCTTCTCGAGGATGCTCTCGTCGGGGACGGCGCCGCCCTCCAGCAGGGGGACGATCTTGACGCAGCCCTCGAGGGTGCGGGTGATGGTGATGTCGAGGCTCGTGGCGTCCGCGAGGGCGCCCTTGAGCTCGATGGTCAGCAGGTCGTCGGTGTAGTCCACAGTGTAGTCGGTGTCCTCCACGCCGGCCGTGCTCTCCCCGTGCTCCTTGACGATCAGGGTGTCCGGCAGCAGCCGGCCGCCGCCGATGAAGGCGTGGCCGTCGTAGACCGTGAGGGTGCGGTTGATGGTTTCCGTCTCGCTGACGGCCCGGGCGTCGATGATGGAGCTGTCGGCCGTCATGGCCCAGTAGATGTAAGCCTGTTCCGGCCCGGCCGTAGACCGGGACGCCGGCGCCAGTCGGATGCGCTCGCGCAGCCGGTTGTCGCCTTCCTCGGTGTAGGGCTCGCCGTCGTCGCCGCCGGCCGTCGCCGTGATGTTGGTGACGCTCTCGATGTAGGGGATCAGGTCGACGAGGGTGGTGATGGTGCCCGGGGCGTACCCGTTGTACTCGGTGCCGTTGCTGACGGCCGAGGTCGGGATCTCCACGGAGTAGGCGCCGGCCTGAAGGACGGCGATCTCGTCGGTAGCAAAGTAGTGGTCGCTGTCCGGCGTCACCTTCGTCCACTTCGGGATGATGATGTTGTTGGGCTGCGGCGTGCTCACAGAGAAGCGCATGGTCGTCTTTGCCGGGGATCCTTCCAGCCGGTGGACATCCAGCCGCTCGCCGATGGCGTCCAGAACCTCGCCCCGTGCATAGCGGAGAAGGGTCTGCCGCCCGGTGTCGTCGAGGCTGTTGTAGAGGGCGACGAACACGGCCACGAGCCCCTCGCCGAAGATCCGGCGCTCGTCGCCGGGGTACAGAGGCTCGCCGGCGCCCTTTTCGAGCGCAGCGATCAGGGTGTTGTAGATGGTCGTCGCGTCGGTGGTGGTGAGGTGGATGTCGTCGCCGTAGGTGTTGGTCTCGTCGCTCATGCTGTTCACCTCCTTCAGAGTGTGTTGTTGTCAATGCTGGCCCGCAGCTCGAAGTCGCCGGTCTGCGCGACCAGAGCGACCAGATCGGACGAGCTCAGGCGCACGCGGGGCTCGTAGGTTTCCACGACGAACTCCACGTCGGCGGCCAGATCGTTGGTAGCCGTCCCGCTCGGCTTGTCGATCAGGGTGCGGTCGATCCCCTTGATGCGCTCGTATGGCACCTCGCCGCGGATGGTCTTTAGGAGGTTTTGCACGCAGGTCTCGGGCGCTGCGTTGCCGCTTGCTTTCATGGGATCACCTCGCTTTAGGTCAGTTGGGTGTTGTTGGGTTTCTTTGCAGCTTTGTCGCTGCTGGATGCGCCGACGGTGATGGCGCTCAGGCGTGGGCCGACGCCGGTGGAGACTCCGGCTGGGGACGAGCTGCCCCCGTTGGAGCTGCCGGCGGTCGCCTTCTTGCTGCTGGCCTCCTCAGCGAACTCCGTCAGGTTGATGGTGATCTTGCCCTTGAGGATCCGGCCGAAGTTGTCGACCGTGGTGTCGCCGAGGCTCACGCCAGTGAGCTGAAGGTTGGCCGGGCCGAAGCGCGTGCCGCCGAGGTAGAAGGGGGCGTACTGGCCCACCAGCGCCGTCCACGACTCGTACTCGCCGCGGACATCGCAGCCCACGGCGACGCCGAGATCGAAGTCGAAGCTCATGCTCTGGAGCTTGAGCGCCTTGGTCTTGGTGGCCGGGGATCCCGCCTTGTCGTCGCTGTTCTCGGTGTCCAGCTCCACGCTGGCCGAGACGCCATTCAGGGCGGCGATCCGCTCGGGGGAGACGCCCCATGTCTTGCCGTTCCACGATGCCATGACGGGCATGATGCTCGGCCTCCTTTCTTAGTGCGGGCCGGTTGTCTCTCCGTGCGGTGCGGTGTGGGTGTGGCTGTTCAGGCTGATGCCGCTGGCCGTGACATCGGCCGACGGTACGCTGACGCCCTTGTCCTGCACGGTGAGCGCGCCCTTCTTGATGGTGATGTCGCCGGGGACGATGCCGGGCCACTCCCCGTCCATGCGGGAGAGGATCAGGCCGGTGCCGTCCTCGAACATAGCGTAGGCGACTTCGACGCCGGGGCTCAGGTTTCCCATGTCCCCGCGCAGATACCACGGGATCGTCAGCGGCCTCGTGACGAGGCTGTCGGCGGTGCTCGGGAGCACCCGGGCGGTGGTCTTGTCGCCGTTTCTGTCGGGCTCGCCCTCGATGCTCGAGATCTTGCCCTTTTGGATCATTTGGGTGTTGCTGTTTGGCATGGTCAATATCCCTCCAGAGGCTTGCGCAGATAGAGCTTGCTCCGGGTCTTGACGTAGTCGTGCCGGATCCGGCTCACGAAGGCCGTGCCGTCCCACGAGGCGACGCCCTCGGTGGAGAGCGTCACCACGGAGCCCGCTGCATACTCGCGCAGCAGCGTCCCCGTCCAGAGCGTTGCGACGGTCGCCTCTTTGTTGGCGTCCCGGAGCAGGCCCTTGGCGAAGCGGTCGGCCTCTGCTTGGTCGGTCATGCGGAAGGGGAGGATCTTGCGCAGCACCTTGTCGCCCCCGGCCGGCGCCGAGAAGGTGCCGGTCAGGCCGCCGTTTACGGCCTCGGCCGAGCCGTAGGCGTAGGCGCCCTCGTCCCGGTACTCGAAGTCGTTGGCCGGCGTGATGGTGATGGTGTCGACGGGCTGCTGGCCCTCCATGTATGCCTCGTCGTAGACAACCAGCTTGCCGTCATAGACTAAAAAAGCCGCGCCCTCGAGGGTGCAGCGTGCCTGAAGAAAAGCGAAGTCGGGGAGGTTGTTCTGCTCGACGTAGTCGTAGGTCTGGTCGGTGATGCCGTAGGTCTCGACCGTGAGGCCGTGCCGGCCGGCGAGCTCTTGGATCAGTTGCAGGAACTTGACCTTTTCCCACGACTTGCTCCTCTTGTCCTTGGTGGATTGCGGGGCCGAGTAGGCCCGCAGGGTTATGAGGCCGGACTCAGGGACGACGCTCTCGACGAACATCTTGCCCGTCTTGGCGGCGCCGTCCTCGACGGCGATGGTGTCGCCCTTCTTGGGGCTCCACCTGTCCCACAGCTCCCGGGTGTCGTTGAGCTTGAGCAGCAGCTCGTCGCTTTGCTTGTCTGCGTACATATCGTGGTAGCAGCGGTGGACGCTGATTTCGGGGTAGATGTCCGTCCCCTCGTAGATGATTTTCACAGGGCAGGCTCACCTCCTCCACGGCGGCAGGGTGTCGGGCGTCTCCACAGTCTCGACGATTGGGATCCGCACAGCCTCGCCGCCCTCGAAGATCAGCACGTCGCAGAGGTCGCGGTTGGCGTCGATGATGGTGCTCGCCATCCGCTCCTCGTTATAGGCTACCAGCGCGATGCTGTCGAAGGTGTCGCCGCCCTGCGCGGTGTAATCAATATAGCCGACTATCCGCTGTGACATAGGCGCCGCCCTCCCTTCTTGCGAGTGCTTCGAGGATGAAGTCGATGAACTCCGGCTCCAGATCCCGCAGCTTTCGGATCAGGGCGTCCTCGTCGGTGTTGCCGTCGACCTTGATCGTGGGGCTGAAGGACAGGCCGCTCAGGTCGTAGACCACGGACGTGCCCGAGCCGGAGCTGATGGGCTCATAGCTGCCCTCGTCCATGGCGCCGAGCATTTCGCCGGCGCGGGCCCAGTAGGACAGGTTTTGCTCCCTATATGCAGGGTTGAAGCTGATGACGGCCTCGGTCGGGTAGCGCGGATCCTCGCCCGCGATGGACGGGCCGCTCGTGAAGCCGCCGGTTGCGAAGCCGGAAGCCCCGCCGCCACCGCCGCCGCCGAACAGGCCGGCGATGCTGTTGATGACGCCCGCGCCGAAGCTCACGATCTTGCCGATGACGCTGGCGATGGTGCCGAGCACCGACGCGATGGGCTGAAGCAGCCCCAGCAGGGGGCTCAGGATCGGCATGATGGCATTGAACAGCGACATCAGGGGCGGCAGCAGCGCCTCGACGATCTGCATGAGAGGGGGCACGAGGGGCATGATGACGCTGTTGACGATCTGAAGCGCGACCTCGAGCAGCGGGGTGATGACAGGCAGCAGGGCCGAGATCAGGCTGGTCAGGACGGGCAGGATCGTCGAGATGATCTGCGTCAGCATTGGCAGGATTGAGGTCAGGATGCTCACGATGGGCGGGAGTATGGCCTGCACGATCTGCATGAGTGGCGGGAGTAGCTGCTGCGCCAGCTCGAGGAGTGGCGGCAGGAAGGCCGAGATCAGCTGCGAGAGCAGCGGAAGCAGCCCGGCGGCCAGTTGCGAGACCATGGGGAGCACGGTCTGGAGGGCCTGCCCCATCCCCATGAGGAACTGCTGCACAAACGGCATACAAGCGTTGAGCGTTTCCGTGATGACGGGGGCGATGGCCTCGAAGGTCTCCCGCAGGATCGGTGCCAGAGCCGTCAGGGTGTTGGCGATCATGGACGCCATCGGCAGCAGCGAGACCTCGGCCGACCTCTTGATCGCCTTGAAGGCGCTGCCGAGGTCGTTGTACTTCACGTCGTTGATCTGCTGGAGAGCGGCCGCGCCGTCGTAGGCTGCGGTCTCGATGCTCGCCAGCACCGGCAGCACGCCGGCCTCCAGATCCTCGAACTGTGTGCCGAACAGGGCCACGCCGGCCGCGTTTCGGGCGAGGGGGTCGTCCATGCTGTTGAGGGCCTCGACAGTGTCGAAGAACGCGGCCTCCGCGGTGTCTCCACCTGCGGCGAAGGCTGCGAACATTTTGTCGGCGTTGAGGCCGAGGCTCTCGAAGGCTTCCCGGCTTGTGTCGCTGCCGTCCTTCGCTCTGATGTTGAACTCCTTGACGGCGTCGCCGACCTTGTCGATGGAGAACAGGCCGGCGTCAGCGCCCTCCACGAGGGTGCCGATGAACTGGTCGGCGCTGAGGCCGAGGGCCGCAAACTGCGGGCTGTACTCGTTCAGGGTGTCCAGCAGGTCGCCGTTTTTGTCTGCGCCGTTCTGCGCGCCCACGGCGATCAGGCCGTAGGCTTCCTCGGCGTCTATGCCGAAGTTTTTCATCAGGGCCGACGCTGCCCGGGCGCTCTCGCTGACATCGTAGTCGAACACGTCCCGCAGGTTGAAGCCGGCGGCGGTTGCTCGCTCCAGAGCTTCGCCGGTCAGGTCGCTGGCCTGCTGCGTTGCAGCCAGACCGTCGGCCACGTCGGCGAAGTCATCGCCGAGCCCTTGGGCGTAGATGTTCTTGACGCTTTCACCGAGCGCGTCCAGCTCGTCGCCGGTCGCCCCGGTTGCTGCCGAAAGCTGATTGATGGCCGTGTTGTACTCGTTGCCGAGGTCGGCCAGATACTTCCCGGCCTCCACGACTGCCTTGCCTGTTGCGACTGCGATGCCGCCCACAGCGCCGCCGACGGCCACGGCCTTCCAGTTGACGTTTTCCAGCTTGCCGGTGAAATCGTCCAGCGCCTTGCCGAGTGACGGGTCAATGGTGCCGGCGAGACTCACGACGGCTTGCAGCATTTTATTTTTGGCCACTGGCGTCACCTCCTCCTATGCGGCCGGATGTGGGGGATCCTCGGCTTCGGGATCTTGGCCCGCTGCTTTTTCGCCTCCTCGGCCGCTTCGTAGTATTCGAGCAGGAAGTCGGTCAGGCGTTCCCGTCGGAGCTCTCCGACTGAGATGTGGAAGGCTCGGGAGTAGTCTCGGACGAGCTCTCCGAGTCGTTTTGCTCGGAGGGTGCCCCCGACCTCGTTGTGGTAAAATTTCGGCCGATCCTCATCAGCTCCATGACATCGGGCCCGCTGATGCGCTCGAGGTCGGCGATGTCGATGTCAGGGTTGACGGCGGTGATCGCCATCATAGCGAGGTAGAGGTGCATGGAGTAGTCGAGCTCGGTGGCGCCGGCGCTGCCGCCCGCCTTGTGGGTGGTGGCGCGCAGCTTCAGCGCCTCGGCCTCGGCGAACATTCCCACGGTGATCGCGCCGGTGTCATAGGTCAGGGTCTTGACCTTCTTGCCGTTGATGGTGATGGGGTTGCTGAGTGTCAGCTTTTCCATGGTCGTTGTCTCCTTTCGTTGATAAAAAGAGGGACGCCGCCCACCTCGGGCGGCGCCCATCTGTTGTTACAGCACGCTGCGCAGGTCTTTGACGTAGTCCACGCCGCCGATGCGCATGATGGTGTTGAGCTGGTCGATCAGGCAGAACTCCTCGCCGGCGACGAAAACCTGATAGCGGCTCACGGCCAGCGTGACCTCGTTCTCCGAAGGGTTGCCCGGATCCACGGACAGGCCCGGGATCAGCTTCGGGACGCAGCGCATGAACGCCTTGCAGCCTTCGGTCTTGGTGGAGCCGTCGGCGTACTTGACATCCTGCGCCCATCTGACCTCCAGCGTCTTGCTCTCGAGCTGCACCATGGAGCGCAGCCCCTTGTCGATGCCGATCTTGGTGATGGCGGCCTCCATGCCTTCGATCTGGCCGGTCATGGGTGCGGTGTAGGTGCCCATCGCCTTATAATCGGCGGTCACATGGGTGACGGCCGGCAGGGTGATGGTCACGTCCTTGGCGACGAGGACGCCGTTGATGTACACGGTGTCGGCGAGGATGGGGCCCTTCAGGTCAAGCCACAGATTTGCCATTACTCGTCACCTCCTTCGTAGTAGACAGAGAAGCCGGCGTCGGTGTATGCGACGTACACGCTCGCAGACTTGAGGGGCGGGGTCGGGGTGACGGCGATGTCCCAGCGGAAGTCGCCGTTCATGATGTCGGTGGTGCTGTTCTCGCTCTCGAGGAACACGATCTGCGGCTCGCCCAGCAGCGCGCCCATGCTGACATATCCGTCGAGCTTCTCCTGCTCGCGGTTGATGATCTCGTCCTTGAGCGCCCGGGTCATGGGCTCGTCGATGCGCGGGCTCCACTCCCTCTGGAAGTCGTTGGTGATGTGCATGAGCATACGCATGGACACGTCGAAGATCGCCCGGGGATCCACGTCGGCGCCGTAGGTGTAGGCGGCGGTGTGGTCGCCCCACAGCACCCACTCACCGCCCCATGCGACGGCCGTGCTGATGCCGTTCTGCGTCAGCTCCTTGCCCTCCTGCTGGCTGAAGCCGCGGTTGGTGGCGTTGGCCCCAAAATACTGCTTGATGATGGGGATCGCCTTGTTGCCGCAGGTCTCCATCGGCACGCTGTTGTGGCTGAAGTCGGCCCGCATGAGCTCGACCACGGCCAGCGTGCTCAGATGGTAGACGTTGCCGAGGTTGTCGATGCCCTGCGGCCAGTAGACCTTGGATCTCTCGTTGTCGAAGGCGTTGCTTTTCTTCCACGCGATGGCCTTCTCGATGGTGTCGACCGCCGTGGCACCGACCTGCGCCTCGTCGACCTCGGCCTGCCCGACCGCAGAGGATCCGCTCACAAGGGGCAGATCAGCCACGACGAAGGCGTCCCAGTGGCCGTTGATCTTCTGGCTCGCGGTGAGCATAGCGTTGTAGACCGCCGGGCTATGGCTCCATCCGGGGGCGGCAATCAGGTTGCAGACCGCGAACTGCTCGGGGTAGAGCAGCGCGATGGAACTCAGGCCGCTGTACTCGCCGCCGGCCGTCACGCCGCCGATGATGTCGTCGTCCTCGATGGCGCTGTCGTCCACCTCGTAGAAGCTGGCCGTCAGGGTGCCGGTGAGCGGGGAGTCCGCGATCAGGCTGGTGATGATGACGGTGCCCTTGGTGAAGTTATAGTCCACAGCGTAGTCGGTGCCCTCGGCGTAGTCGCCGCCATCGCTCTTGGCGATGGTCATGGTGTCGAGGATGATGGTGGAGCTCGCAAACTCGGCCCGGCCGCCCGTGAAAGAAAGCTGCTGGGTGGTCTCGGTCGCCTTGCGGTGCTTGCCCGCAGACGGGTCGAGGACGTTGATGACGTAGATGGGGCCGATGTTCCCGAGGGTGTTGTTGAAGTGCGCGTTCATGACCTCGCAGAGCGTAAAGGTGCCCCAGTCGGCCGCATAGCCGAGCTTGCGCTGCGCGTCGATCATGTTGCTGAGCTTGATCGGCTCGTTGATGACGCCGGCGTCTGCGAAGCCGCGCACGAGGTTGACGGGTGCCGTGCCGATATAGACCGGCGTGGTGCCCGCCTGCACGGCGCTCTGTGCCACAGTCTCGCCGATGTGGCCGTATGCGCCGTAGAGGTATTCGTTTGCCATCTGCTTTTCCTCCTTTGCATAAAATTAGAGCAGCCGGCCGGCTGCCCTTAAAGCAGGTGTTGGTAGTCCTTCGGCGTGCGTGTCAGGGGCTCCTCGGCAGAAAACTCCACCCACGCGAACCAGTAGGGGTAGAAGTCCGGGACGGCGTCCTGCTCAGACACAGGGCCGAAGGTGATGCCGTCCTCCTTCATGACGCGCAGCGGGCCGATGTACTCGGCGTTCTCGATCATACGGAGGGCCGTGTCCACAAAATTCCATGCGTCGCGCCAGCCCTCGCCGTTTTTCTCGAAGAAGGCCGCGGCCTCCTCGTTTTGCCACTGGACGTATGCGCCGCTGCCGTCGTTTTTCGGTTTGAAGATGTCGCGCCCGTGGTAGCCGGGATCCCACGCAGAGAAGCAAAGCCGGATCTTGATGCTCCTCGAGCTCATGGTCAGGCTGTCGGTGCCCTCCACGATCTGCACGCAGACCGAGGGGATGGGGGCCGGCACCTTTGGGGGCAATCTGTCCTTCGACGGGACGAAAAGCGAGAACGCGGTCGGGTTGACCAGCTTGTAGGGGTAGGAGGCGTCGGTCGCGCTGTCGTCGGGGAGCTTGAGCTGCACCATCGGGCAGACGGTGGAGCCCAGCCACTCCCGGACGGTCTCGATGCTGTTGACTATGGACACGGCTGCACCTCCTTTACATGGTCACGGTCTGGCCGAGCGCGATGGTGGCGACGCCCATGTCCTCGCTCCAGTCGTTGACGATATACTCTCGGCCGTCGATGTTGATCCCTTCGCCCGCCGGGCGCCGGGGCGGCAGATCCTCGACTGCTGCATACAGCATGAGGGACGACTCTGCCACGCCCAGCTCTTGCCCCCCTTGGCGTTCCTTCAGGGCGTTGTCATCCAGCACGACGGTGATGGTCTTGCCGTCGACCTTGTGCTCCTCGCCGAACTCGGCGAGGTTGAGGAACACGAGCCGGCGGTCGTCCTCGACCATCTTCTTGAAGTCGAAGGCCATCAGACAGGATCCGCGGCGCCGATCTCGGGGGGCGCCTCGTCGTCCTCGGGGGGCTCCTCGTTGTCGCCGGTTTCGTCGACGATCTCGCCGCCGGCTTTCGCCTTATCAATGGCGGCGATGACATCGGCCTTCTTGCGCATGGCAGAGGCGTCCACGCCGTAGGCGGCCGCCACTTCCTTCAGCTCGTCGAGCTTCATGTCCTCGTCGTACTCGGGAGCGGCAGGCGTGCCGTCGGTCTCAGATGTCGCCGCAGGCTCCCGCACCGACTCTGCGGCCGGGGCAGGGGCCACGGGCTTCTCGTCGACATACTTGGCGACGCCTTTCTTGACCAGACGGGCCTCGAGCTCGGGGTCGAACTTCTGAGGCCCGTCCGCGTTAGTGATGGGGACGACCTTGCGGCCGTTGTAATAGCCGAAGGTGCCCGCGATGATCTGGATCATATTCGTGCTCCTTTCCTTGGTCTTAGGCGGTGGCGGTTGTCACGGTGATCGGCACGGTGGAGTCGTCCGTCAGCGTGGCCGTACCGCCGGTCACTTTCCCGGTGCCGTCTGCGGTGAGGGTGATGCTCTTAACAGACTTCCCGTCTGCTCCAGTGGGCCCGGTTGCGCCGGTATCGCCCTTGGCGCCGTCCGCTCCGGCGGGGCCCTGCGGGCCAGTTTCGCCGGTGTCCCCCTTGGGGCCCTGCGGGCCAGTTTCGCCAGTGTCTCCCTTGGGGCCTTGCGGCCCGACCTGCTCGTTTTGCACGCCGGCCTCGAGCTTGTTCAGTCTTTCGGCGGTGATGATGTCGCCGTCTTTCCACTCGGTAGGTGTGTAAGCCATGTTTGTCACTCCTTTCCTACAATGGCTGCGCCGACCGTCCCCCTGCCGACCGCAGCGGTGTCAACAGGGGGCGTTATTCCCCCAGTACGTCGGCAACGATCCACGGGTTTTTGTTGTTAGGGATCAGCAGCGGGCGGCTGGAGATGGTCAGCGTGCGGGTGTTGCCCTCGGCGCTGGACACATACTTCGGCACGCGGCGGCCGGCGTAGGTGTGGAACTCGCCGTCGGCCTGCTCCACCTGAGAGACGGCGCCGTAGCAGGTACGGCCAGCAGCGGGGGCGGTGAGGATGCACTTGCTGCTCGGGATGTAGAGCTGATCGTTGCCGTCGTCGTCGGTGTAGGTCTCGTCGTAGGAGATCACGCTGATGATGCGGCCGTTGATGTTCAGGCGGGCCATAATAGACGCGCCGGGTGCCAGCTCCTCGGGGGCGACGGAGCCCAGCTCATAGCGGCGGTTGTCGAGCATTTCCTTGATGTCGGGATCCTCGACGATGACGTCGGCCACGTCGGGGGAGCATACGAGGTCAGCAGCGCGCAGGCCGCGGCGGGTCAGCATACGAGCCATTGCGCCGAGGTCGGCGCGGATCTTGGCACCTTCGGCGTCCCACTTGGTCGTCGGGGTGTAGGTGGCGGGGTTGCTGCCCTCAGTGTAGAAGCGGATCTCCATCTCGTCGCTCTTGTCGGCGTCGTCAGCGATGTGCTTCATGATGCAGCCGTTGGTCAGCATGGTCTCGGCGGCCATAGCCTCCTCGCGGTTGGTAATAAGGTCGCCCAGCTCGTCGGCGTCACGCATGATAAGCACCTGCTGGCGCTGTTCAGGGGTGAGCTGAGAGTACAGGGCCTCGCCGAAGCCGCGCTTGCGCAGCTCGTCGAGAGTCAGGGTGCGGCGGGGAGCCACGAAGGGCGGGGTGTACCGCTCCATGGTGTAGCCCTTGCGCAGGATGGTGACGCCGCCCTTGCGGGGAGCGACGAAGGGTGCGAGCTTGCGCACGCCGTCGCGGTACTCGACCAGTACATCCTCAGTGGCGAAGATGTCACTCGCGTCGTTGGTCGGGAAATAGCGGTCGCGCAGGAAGGTCGCCGCAGGGACGAGCTGCTGCACGGCCATGAGCAGCGTGTGGGTGTCGTAGAAGTTAAAAGGCATGATCTTGTCCTCCTTCTCTTAGTAGTCCAGCGCGTCGCTCAGCAGGATGCCGGCGTTGCGCATGATCTCCTCGTCAGCCGCGACGAGGGTGTAGGAGCCGTCGGTGGACAGCTTGTTGCGTGCGAAGTGCCCGGTGCGGTAGGCCGTAGCGGTGACGGCGGTGCCGGTTCCGGTGTCGGTCTCGTCTGCGAGGATGTAGACGGCGTTGGTCGCCACGAGGGCCGCAGCGGCCGCATACAGCTCGCCGCCGGCCGCGCCAGTGATGACGGTGCCGCGGGCGAGTACACCCTGAGACGCTGCCAGAGTTACGGTCACGACGTCGGCGACGGGCTCGTTGGTGACGATCAGGCCGTCGTAGTCCACGGTGCCGATGTTTTCATCCAGTCTCTTGCTCATTACTTCTTACCTCCGTTCTTGGTGGTGTTGTAGATGCTGACGATGGCGTCGACCTTGGCCTTGTCGTCGGTCTCGCTGCCTTCCTCGCCTCCGTTGGGGGCGGCTCCGACCTGACCTGCGCCGGAGTCAGCATTGTCGAGGGCGGCGTCCTTCAGGTGCTTGGCGCCGAGGGCCGCCTGCTTCTGCATGGCCTTGAGCGCGAGCTGCTCAGCGGTGCAGGTGTTCTCGCCGTACTTGGCGTCCCTGACGAGCTGAGCGTCGCCCACACTGGCGGCGATGCTGTCGATGGCCTCGATGCGGGCCCGCTCCTGCGCGATGGCATTTGCGACGGCCTGCTGCTCGATCTGAGCGACGAGGTCGGGGTGCTGTGCTCTCATTTCCTCGAGAGTCATGGGCTCATCTTCCTTTCTGTTTTCGCCGCCGTTCCCGGTCGGCTTATTTCCAGCCGCCGGGGCGGCGTGGATGCTGTTGATGCGGATCGTGCTCGGGACATTATGCAGCCCCTTGATGTTGTGCCGGATGCCGGCCACGAGGAGCACCTGCTTGTCGGCGCTCACACTGACATCAGGGCCGTCGCCCTCGAGCAGGGTGTCGGCGAAGCCGTTGTCGATGGCTTCCTGCCCGACCATCCATGTCTCGCGGGTCATCATGGTGCGGAGCTGTTCGACCGCGATCCCGGTCTTGGCGTGGTAGATCTCCGCGATGGCCCGCTCGCTGGCGTCGAAGTCCTTCTGGAGCTTCTTCAGGTCTGCGAGGGTGTAGTAGTCCATCAGCAGGCCCGCGACGCCGTGGATCATGACCATGCTGCCGGGGTAGACCTGCACCTCGTCGCCGGCGCAGGCGATGACACTGGCCGCGCTGGCTGCGATGCCCTCCACGATGACGACCTTGTGGCCGCTCAGGCCCTTGATGGCGTTGTGGATGGCGATGCCGGTGTAGAGGTCGCCGCCGGTGCTGTTGATCTTGATGGTGATGTTGCTCTTGCCCTTGACGGCCGCGAGATCCTCCATGAAGCTCTCGGG
>OLOU01000663.1_pt1 | contig 28884 bp, 29 predicted proteins | sample 1672101 | NCBI WGS metagenome assembly OLOU01 (sample SAMEA3136645, study PRJEB25190) | human gut metagenome | biome: human gut; feature: human-associated habitat; material: faeces | place: Austria | collected 2013
TCCTGCGGCCAGCTGCGCAAGAAGGTCGCGGATCACCGCGCCTGAAGGGGGAGAGCCCATGCAATGCTTTGCAAAGTCGGACAGGGGTGCTGTCCGCAAGGAGAATCAGGACCGTGCCGCCGGTGCACGCATCCGGCGCAAGGGCTGCGTTGTCGGCGTCGTCTGCGACGGTATGGGCGGCGCTGCCGGTGGGAAGCTTGCGAGCGAGCTCGCCGCGTCGACCTTTCTGGCGCAGTTTCGCCGGGAAATGATGGCGGGTAGTGCGGTCGAGCCTGCGATGCGCGCAGCCTGCGACGCTGCCAATCAGGCGGTCTACGGCCGCGCCTGTGCAGATCCAGAGCTGCGCGGCATGGGCACGACGATCGTCGCCGCCTGCGTGCGGCACGGACGGCTCACGGTGCTGCACGTCGGCGACAGCCGCGCGTATCTGGTCGGCCTGCGCCGTATGCAGCAGATCACGACGGATCACTCGCTTGTGCAGGAGCTGATCGCGAGCGGGCAGGTGCTGCCGGAGCAGGCACATCGCCACCCGCGCCGTAATGTGATCACGCGCGCTGTCGGTGTCGGGGCCAAGGTCGAGCCTGACTGCCGCAGCATGCCGTTTCCGCTGGGCGCGCGGCTGCTGCTGTGCACGGACGGACTGTCCAACACGCTCACGGATGTGCAGCTGCATGATTTCTGCCGCAGTTCCAGAGATGCAAAGCAGATCTGCTGCCGCCTGATCGCGGCGGCGCTCTCGCGCGGTGCGCGCGACAATGTGACCGCGCTGGTTCTTTTCCGCTAAGCGCGGCAACGGGGGAACACTATGGAACAATCAATGAATCGTTATATCGGCCAGATGCTGGACGATCGCTACGAGATCCTGGAAGTCATCGGCAGCGGCGGCATGTCGGTCGTTTATAAGGCCATGTGCCATAAGCTGCACCGCTATGTCGCCGTCAAGATCCTGCGTGATGAGATGGCGGAGGATGCCGAGCTGAAAAACCGCTTTCAGGCGGAGGCACACGCCGTCGCCATGCTCTCGCAGCCGAACATCGTCTCAGTGTATGACGTGGGGCACAGCGGCGACACGGAGTATATCGTCATGGAGCTCATCGAGGGCGTGACGCTCAAGCAGCGTCTTGCGGAGCGCGGCGTGTTCAGCGCGCAGGAGGCGCTGAGTTATGCCACGCAGATCGCAAAAGCGCTCCAGCACGCGCATGCGCACGGCATCGTTCACCGCGACATCAAGCCGCAGAACATTATGATCACGAATGACGACATGGTCAAGGTGGCGGATTTTGGCATTGCCGCGTTGGAAAATATCCGTGAGGAGCGCAGCGGACAGGCCATCGGCTCTGTGCATTATATCGCGCCCGAGCAGGCGAAGGGGCTCAATGCCGACGCGCGCAGCGACCTGTATTCGCTCGGCGTCGTGCTCTACGAGATGACGACCGGTCACCTGCCGTATGATGCCGACACACCGGAGGAGATCGCGCTCAAGCACATTGCCGGCAGCGCCAAGCCGCCGCGGGAGTGGAACTGTGACATCCCAGAGGAGCTTGAACGCATCACGCTCAAGGCGATGGAGCCCGACCTGCGCAAGCGCTATCAGTCGGCGGGGGAGCTGCTCAAAGCACTCAACGCCTGCAAAAAGCACCTCAATCAGCAGCGTCCGCTCGCCGAGCGGCGCAAGGAGAACGCGGAGAAAAAAGAGTCCTTCTTCGGCGTGGGGCATGACCTCACGGAAGAAGAGTATCAGCGGCGGCGCAAGCGCGCCAAGCGCGTGAGCTATTTCACGGGCATTTTCTCGGTCGGCGTGTTTGCCGTCTTGCTGTTCGTGTTCCTGTGGAACTTCTGGCTCGAGGATCTGTTCCGTACCGCGGAGCGCGTGGATGTGCCGAATTTCACCGGGAAATCCTACGAGGCAGTCGTCAACGACAAGCAGTATTCCGACTATCGCTTTACCGTCGTGTATACCGTTGACCCCGAGGTGCCGGACGGCGTTATCATTGCCCAGGACCCGGAAGCCGGAAAGAGCCGTATGCGCGTGCCGGAGGGTATCAGCGTGCAGCTCACCGTCAGCACCGGCGTTGTCATGGCGGAGGTGCCGTATGTGGTCAATGAGGACTATGAGGCGGCGACGGAAATGCTCGAAAAAGCCGGCTTTACCGTCACGACGGAGTTTCAGGCGTCCAAGGATGTGACGGCGAAGTATGTCATCCGCTCAGAGCCCGCGCCGGGCGAAAAGGCGGCTGTCGGTACGGGCGTGAAGCTCATTGTCAGCGGCGGACCGACGCTGCGGGAGGTCACAGTGCCCGACCTGTCTACGCTCACGGAGTCAGCCGCGATCGCGCGCATCGAGAGCAGCGGCCTCTGCTACGGTGGCACGTACAAAGAGGCGAATGACGCAAAGCAGGGCACGGTCTTTAAACAGAGCGCACCGGCCAACACAAAGCTCACGGAGTACAGCAAGGTCTACATCTGGATCTCCGACGGGCCGGAAAAACCGTAACAGACAAAGGAGCACATTGCTTATGGTGCAGGGTGTCATCATCAAGGCGCTCAGCGGCTTTTACTATGTGGCCGCCGGCGATCAGATCGTGGAGTGCAAGGCGCGCGGCCGCTTCCGGTATGACGGGTGCAGCCCGCTGGTCGGCGACCGGGTGCAGCTGAGCTTCGATGCGCACGGCAAGGGGCGCATTGAAGCGGTGGAGCAGCGGCGCAATGCGTTCATCCGCCCGGCGGTGGCGAATATCGACCAGCTCATCATGATCGGCGCGAACGTCAATCCGATCACCGATCCGTTCCTGATCGACCGCGTGGTCGCTATCGCGGAAAACGCGGGCTGCGAGCCGGTCGTCTGCCTCAATAAGTGCGACCTTGACCCGGCGGAGCATCTCTATGACATTTACCGCTCCATCGGTTTTCGCGTTCTGCGCACGAGCGCTGCGACCGGCCTCGGCTTGGATGCGCTGCGCGATGCGCTGCGCGGGAAGACCAGCGCCTTCACCGGCAACTCCGGCGTCGGCAAATCGAGCCTGCTCAATGCGCTCGACACATCCTTCGGCATTGCGACCGGCGCCGTCAGCGAGCGGCTCGGCCGCGGCAAGCATACGACGCGCCATGTCGAGCTCTATGCTCTCGGCGAGGATACGTTTGTCGCCGACACGCCGGGCTTCGCGTCCTTTGAGGTGGATATGGTCGACCCCATCTCGTGCGAGAATCTGCAGTATGCATTCCGGGAATTCCGGCCATATATCGGCAAGTGCCGCTTTCGTGACTGCGCGCACCTGAAAGAGCCAGGCTGTGCAGTGCTCGCCGCCGTGGAGGCGGGCGAGATCGCGCCCGAGCGCCACGAGAGCTATGCGCGCCTGTATGCGCTCTCGGCGCAGGTCTGCGACTGGGAAAAGAAAAAATAACGCACAAACGCACCGTCCTCCGCATATCCTGTAGGGATAACCTGCAAGCGGAGGGCGGTGCTTTATGTTTCGACGGCGGGGGATCTGTTTTTGGATCGGCGTTGCGTGCATGGTCACCGGGGTGCTCATCATTCTGGCGCTCGTGCTGCCGGCGGGATTCTGGTGGTTTGCGCTCGGCGGCGCGCTCATTGCGGCTGGTGTGTGGCTGCTGCGGTGCTGACGGCGGCATAACCGCCGTGTGCCCGGCATAAGGATGTACAAAAACGATAAGGAGCACATCTTTATGGAACTACAACTGGGCAAGCAGGAGCACAGAATGTATACGCGGGTCTTTGACCGCATCGGGGAGGAGACGTGCAGTGTGGACGCCGTCGTGCCCGATGCGCTCGGCGATCTCAGCGCACTCGTGGTCACTGAGGGCACGTTCTGCCTTTGGAATCTCGCGTTTTCGGACAAGAGCGCACAGATCGAGGGCTGCATTGCGGCGGATGTCGTCTATGCCGAGGAAAACGGCGCGCTGCGCAGCTTCCCCGTGGAGCTGCCGGTCAAGGTGCATATGAGCGGCGAGACGCTCTCGGAGGATGTGCGCCCGTGGCTGCGCTGCACGCTCGCTGCGCTGGATGCGCGCGCGGTCAATTCCCGCAAGGTGCGGGTGACGGCGCGGCTGAGTCTGTGCCTGCGCGCCTACCGGGAGACGGAGCTCGCGCTCACGGAGCGGATCGAGAGTGACGCCGGTGCCGTGTTCACGCATACAGAGCCATTGTGTGTGCACGTGCCGGTGGCTGTGGAGGAACAGACGTTCACCGCAACACAAATGCACCGCTTTTCCGCCGGACAGCCGGAAACTGACCGCCTGCTGTGCCATGCGGAGGCCGTGCTGCTCGACGAGGTGCACATCGCCGACGGGCGTGCAGTTGTACAGGGGCGCGTGCGCACGTCGGTCAGCTATTTGCAGCAGGGGCAATCCTGCCCGGTCGTTGAGACGTTCGAGACGCCGTTTTCACAGCTGCTCGACTGTCCGGCGGACGCCGAGCCCTGCATGGTGCAGGCAAGTGTCAGCCTGACAGCTGCCTATCTGAACGTGAGCGTCGCGGCCGACGGTGCGACGCTGGAGGCGGAATACCATCTGGTCGCGCAGACGGTATGCTTTGGTGAGCTTACAGCTGAGTGCGTGACGGACGCCTATTGCAACACCGCGCAGCTGCAGCTCGAATGGGAGACGGTCCCGGCCGGAACGGTGCAGCAGGCAGAGCCGCTGCATCTTGCTGCTGAGGGCGTGATCGCGTGCGATGCCGCCGCGCTGACGGTGCGCGCGCAGCGAGCTGAGCTCTGCGGCGCTGCGTCCGATGGCTGCGATGTGCTTGTGCGTTTGCTCGTGACGGACGCCGAGCAGCACGTGTCCTGCTTGGAGAAACGGCTGCACCTGCAGTTTGAGACCGGCGGCACGCGGGGAGAGCTGCTGTATGCGCTTCCGGAAGCACTGGCGGTTACCGCAACGGCAGACGGTTTTCAGCTGCGTGCAGCGGTCACGGCCGGTGTGGCGCGGTTTTGTCCGTCTGAGTTCCGGCAGGTCACCGGCGTGACGGTGCAGGAACGCGTCTGCCCGTATGCAGCCGTTCCGTCGCTGACGATCGTTCGTTGGAATGGGGAAGACCTGTGGCAGCTCTCGAAGCGTTATTGCTCCAGTGAGCGCTGCATCCGCGAGACGAATGGTCTCTTGGATGACGACGTACCAGTCGAACTGCCGCAATATCTCCTCATCCCCAAGACGGAGGCGTAGTTTTCGCGCAAAAATGCGGATTTTCCTTGCCACGCGGCTCTGTTTGTGTTAAAATGTTCAAAGCATTTTAGCAAGAGGAGTTGTAACTATGTCCGGACATTCCAAGTGGCATAACATACAGAAAACCAAAGGCGCGCAGGATGCCAAGCGTGCGCAGGCGTTCACGAAGATCGCCCGCGAGATGATCGTGGCCGTCAAAGAGGGCGGCAGCGGCGACCCCAATAACAATTCCCGCCTCGCAGCTGTCATTGCCAAGGCGAAGGCCGCCAATATGCCGAACGACAACATTAAGCGTACGATCGATAAGGCGCTCGGCTCCGGTAACACGGATAACTACGAGTCCATTACCTACGAAGGCTATGGCCCGTCTGGTGTCGCCATCATCGTCGAAACGATGACCGACAACCGCAACCGCACCGCCTCCGAGGTGCGCCACTACTTTGATAAGTACGGCGGAAACATGGGCGCGACCGGCTGCGTGTCGTGGTCGTTTGACAAAAAGGGCGTCATCGTCATCAATGATGAGGATCAGGAGCTCGAGGAAGACAAGGTCATGGAGGATGCACTCGAAGCCGGTGCGGCCGACTTTGCGCCCGACGAGGGCGTCTACACGGTCTACACTGATCCCGATGATGTGGCTTCGGTGGCCGAGGCGCTCACGAATGACGGCTATGAGCTGCTGAGCGCGCAGGCAGAGATGGTGCCGCAGAACACCATCAAGCTTACCGACGAGGGCGATATCAAAAACCTCCAGAAGATGCTCGATATGTTTGAGGACAATGACGACGTCCAGAACGTGTGGCATAACTGGGAAGAGTAAGCACCCGTTTCTGTTTTATCAGCTTTATCAGCGATCGTGATGGAGAGATTTTAGTATCTCTCCATCCTTTTTTCTCTCTGGGCGAATCCTACGCAGTGGTGAAATGCGGCTGCATTTCACCCGCTTTTTACACGGTTTTGGTGTCGGTCTTGACCGGGATGTGCTATGCTGTCCCCAAAACATCGAGGAGGCTGCGGCATGAAGCGGATGCGATTTTGGGACAGTGTTTCGACGATGCTGGTTTTGTTTGGTTTTGGTTTATACGGCAGCAGCTGCTGCTATGGCGTCTGGACGCTGGTATATGCAGCGCTTGGATGTATCATAGCCGGTGCGATCATTGCCCTGTATACGCAGCGCTGTCCGTTTTGCCGCCGTTATCTCGGTATGATGTTCTTTTCCGGAAAGAAAACATATTGTCCGCATTGCGGCAGCGATGTGCACACGGACAGAAATGTTTGACAGAGCTCGTTTTTTTCGCTATGCTGGGTATAGCGATTATGCGAAAGCGGGGATATCATGAAACTTGGCCTGTGCCAGATGCCGGTCACGGCGTCGCAGCAGGAGAATCACGCGGCCATGCGCCGCTATGTGCGCGATGCTGCTGCAGCCGGCTGTGATCTGATTGTACTGCCGGAAATGTGGTGCTGCCCATATGACAATGCGGCGTTCACAGACTATGCCGAGCCGCAGGGCGGCCAGACGTGGCAGCTGCTGCGCGACACTGCGCGCGAGAGCGGCGTCTGGCTTGTCGCGGGCTCTGTGCCGGAGCGTGACGGGGATGCGATCTACAACACCTGCTATGTCTTTGACCCGAACGGGACGCAGCAGGCAAAGCACCGCAAGGTGCACCTGTTTGACATCGACGTGGCGGGAGGTCAGCGGTTTTTTGAGTCCGACACACTCTCGCCCGGACAGCATTATACGCTCTTTGACACGCCGTTCGCCAAGGTCGGCGTCGCCATCTGCTTCGACGTGCGCTTTGCAGAGCTGTTTCGCATCCTTGCCCTTGAGGGCGCGCGGCTGATCGTTGTTCCGGCGGCGTTCAATATGACGACCGGCCCGGCGCATTGGGAGCTGCTGTTTCGCGCGCGGGCGCTCGATAACCAGTGCTTTGCCGCGGGCTGTGCTCCGGCGCGGGACGAAACGGCGGGCTATGTCTCCTATGCACATTCGCTCGTGTGTGACCCGTGGGGGCGTGTGCAGGCGCAGGCCGGTGCAGCGCCGGCGCTGCTGATCTGTGACATTGACCTTGCGCAGGCAGATGCCGTTCGTGCGCAGATCCCGGTTTTGCGCGCGCGGCGAACCGATCTGTATCAGCTCAAATATGAAAAAGACTCGTGAAGATCACGAGTCTTTTTTTGCGATGTCCGTGACGGTCAGCGTCTGGCTGTCGACGCGGAATTTGATTTCATAGCCGCCGAATTCCAGCCCGTAGACGCGGCTGGCGTCTGCTTGATACCGGGGGCGCGGGTCTTGCGTGAGCACGCCGATGAGCGCATCGCGCTTGTCGGCGGGGAAGCGGGAGAGCTGCTCCGGCGGGATCGTCACGGTCAGCTCCTGCATCTCCACCTGACCGGTGAAGCCTTCGGCCGCCTCCGGATGGCAGTCGGCGTAGGGAATGTAGGGCTTGATGTCAAAAATCGGCGTCCCGTCCATGAGGTCTGCCCCTGCGACGTGGAGCACCGGCCCGCGCGGGTCAGTGAGATCGACGCGCTCGAGCCGCACGCACGACAGGCCGATGGGGTTTGGCCGGAACGGGGAGCGCGTGGCGAACACGCCCATGCGCACATTGCCGCCCAGTCGCGGCGGTCGCACGGTCGGCGACCAGGGAGCGTCAACGTTTTCGGAAAACTCCCAGATCAGCCAGATGTGCGAGTAGCCATCCAGCCCCCGCACAGCCTCACGGCTGCGAAATTCCGGCGCAAAGACGATCTCGGCCTGCAGGCTTTCGACGACACCGCTCTGACGCGGGATGCCGAATTTGGTGGAAAAATCACTGTGGATGTGTGCGATCGGTCTCATAGCTCCATCTCCTCTGCGGTTTGACATACGTGGCGCACGCAGCACGTGCTGCATAGCGGTTTGCGCGCGGTGCACACGGCGCGGCCGTGCAGGACGAGCCGGTGGCAAAAGTCGGACGATTCCTCCGGCGGCAGGATCTTGCGCAGCGCGGTCTCAATCTTGACGGGGTCCTTGAGCCCGTCGACGAGTCCCATCCGGTTTGAGAGCCGGATGCAGTGCGTGTCCACGACCACGGCGGGCTTGTGGTACACATCGCCGAGGATGAGGTTCGCCGTCTTGCGCCCGACGCCGGGCAGGGAAGTGAGCGCCTCCATCGTGTCCGGCACGCGGCCGCCGTATTCTGCGACGAGCTTGCGCGCGCACAGCACGATGTCCCGTGCTTTTGCGCGGAAAAACCCGCACGAGCGCACATAGGGCTCGACGTCCTCCGGCTCTGCGGCGGCAAACGCCTCGAGCGTCGGAAAGCGCGCAAACAGCGCGGGCGTGATCTGGTTTACGCGTTCGTCCGTGCACTGTGCTGCCAGCCGCACGGCGAAGAGCAGCTCGTAATCCTTCTGATATTGCAGGGAGCATTCCGCAGGGTAGGCCTGGGCCAGCGCGCGGAGGATCTCCCGAACCTGTTCGGGTGTGCGCATTTTCTTCACCTCTCCGGCAGTGTAGCACATTTTACGCCGCCTGCCAAGTGCGGCGAGTTGCCAAGGCGGGAAAAATGCGCTATAATATCGCCATCGCAACACAGGAGGCGCACTATGTACAGACCATTGGCCGATGATATCCGGCCGACCACGCTCGACGATGTGGTCGGGCAAAAGCATATACTTGGTCCGAACGGGATGCTCCGGCGCATCGTTGCGTCCGGGGAGATTCCGAATATGGTGTTTTACGGCCCGTCCGGCACCGGAAAGACCACCGTCGCGAGTATCATCGCTGCCAGCACGAACCGCACCCTGCGCCGCCTGAACGCAACGACTGCGAGCATTTCGGACATCCGCAATATCATCGCGGAGCTCGACACCATGCTCACGCCCGGCGGCGTGCTGCTGTATCTTGACGAGATCCAGTATTTCAATAAAAAGCAGCAGCAGTCGCTGCTCGAATTCATGGAGGACGGCCGCATCACGGTCATCGCCTCTACGACGGAAAACCCGTATTTCTACGTCTACAACGCGGTGCTCAGCCGCAGCACGGTGTTCGAGTTCAAGCAAGTGCCGGCTGCCGAGGTGGAAAAGGCGGTGCTGCGCGCAGTGTCCATTCTCTGCGCGCGTGAGAATGTCACGGCGGACATCGAACCGGGCACAGCGGGGTATATCGCCTCTGTCTGCGGCGGCGATGTACGCAAGGCGCTCAACACAGTCGAACTGCTCTTTTCTGCAGCGCCGCGTGACGGCGCGGCTGTTCAGCTCCTGCGCGCGGATGCCGAAAATATCACGCAGCGCAGCGCCATGCACTACGACCGCGCGGGTGATGATCACTTTGACGTTGTGTCTGCACTCATGAAGTCGCTGCGCGGCTCGGATCCCGATGCGGCACTGCACTATCTCGCGCGCCTGCTCGAGGCGGGGGATCTGATCGGTGCTTGCCGGCGCATCCTCTGCTCGGCGAGCGAGGATATCGGCCTTGCCTATCCGCAGGCCGCCATGATCGTCAAGTCCTGCGTGGACTCGGCGCTGCAGCTCGGCCTGCCGGAGGCGCGTCTGCCGCTGGCGGAGGCGGTACTGCTGCTGGCGACCGCGCCGAAGTCCAACTCTGTCGTCATGTCCATCGACGCCGCGATTGCGGACGTGCGTGCAGGGAAGGCGGGCCCCATCCCGCGCGAGCTGCAAAACGTCCACGCAGACGGAACGGGCTTCGAGCGTGAGCAAGGCTACAAATATCCGCACAGCTACCCGGGGCACTGGGTGCAGCAGCAGTATCTGCCTGATGATCTGAAGGGCAAACACTATTACGAGTACGGCGACAACAAGACCGAGCAGGCTGCGCGCGCCTACTGGCAGCGCATCAAGGGGGAGTGAGCGATGGACATTCGAGTCGGCGACATTCTGACGATGAAAAAGCAGCACCCCTGCGGTGAAAAGCGCTGGGAGGTGCTGCGCATCGGTGCGGACTTTAAGCTCCGCTGTCTGGGCTGCGGGCGCGAGGTCATGGGCCCGCGTGCAAAGTTTGAAAAAATGATCCGGCAGGTCGACCGGAGCGACACATAAAAAGATGATCCCGGAGCGTGTTAACAATCACGCTCCGGGATCTTTCATGTCCGATTATCTGTGCACGCCGTAGAAGAACAGCGCCACCGTGCCGGGACCGACGTGGCAGCCCGTGACAGGCTCATAGCACACGGTCAGGCAGTCGCCGGTGAAGCCGCGCTTACGCAGCTCATCGAGCAAAAACTGCGCGCTCTGCGCGTCATCTGCGTGCGCGATGCCGATCTCCTCGGTCTTGTTCGTGACCAGCTTTTCGTAGAAGTCGGCAAGGGAGGTGAGGGACTGCTTGCGCCCGCGCGTCTTGCCGCACAGGACGATCTTGCCCTCTTCATCGCCGCGCAGCAGGGGCTTGATCTTCAGCACCGTGCCGACGATAGCGGCAGCCTTGCTCACGCGGCCGCCGCGCTCGAGATAGGCGAGGTCGTCGACCGTGAAATACTGGCACATCACATGACGCCGCTGCGAAATTCTCTCCACGATCTCGTCAAAGGACGCGCCGCTTTCGAGCATACGCGCAGCCTCAACCACGAGCAGCCCCTCGCCGAGAGAGGCGGCATATGTGTCGATGGAGGCAACCTTCCGCTCCGGGAATTCTTCATTCAGCTCCTCCACAGCAAGGGAGGCAGCGTGTGCCGTGCCGCTGATGCCGCCGGACATGCCGATGTAGATCGCATCGTCCCCGGCCGCAAGCGCCTCACGCAGCGGTTCGAGAAAACCGGCGATGTTGATCATGGCGGTCGTCACGGACGTGCCGCTGCGCATTGCGTCATAGTAGGCCTTGCCGTCAAAGTCCACAGTCGGGTCCTGATGCGCCTCGACACCATCGATCAGGTAGGTCAGCGGAATCACGCGCAGGGCATATTTCTGAATGTATGAGGCCGGCAGGTTCGCCGACGTATCGGTAAAAATCTGAATCATATGGGTGCTCCTTTGTTTTGCTCAAAGTGCTGCACAGTGTGCGCTCTTTATCCATACACCCGTGGGTGTGCAAATTCAACCTACTGTCATTTTTCCCTGTCTACGTTCCATTTTTGCAGTCTCTACGCAAAAATATGTGTCTCTACTGCTTTGTAGAGTCACTCTACCGCCAGAAACAGACGGAAATAGGAAGAAAATCGGATGCTGGCTCCCCAAAGGCAAAAAAAGTTCCGCAGCTCGGATAGAACTGCGGAACCGGAAAATCGATATTGTCAGCTCAAAAGCTTACTTCATGAGCTTGGCGACTTCCTCAGCGAGGTCATCCTGACGCTTCTCAATGCCTTCGCCCTTCTCAAAGCGGGTGTAGCCCACGAGCTTGATGGAGGCACCGATCTGCTTTGCGACAGCGGCGATGTGATCCTCGACGGAGACTTTGTCGTCCTTGACGAACGGCTGCTGCAGCAGGCAGATCTCCTTGAAGTACTTACCGATGCCACCCATGACGATCTTCTCGATGATGGCGTCGGGCTTCTTGGCGTTCTTCGGATCTTCCTTGGCCTGAGCCAGGCGGATCTCCTTCTCCTTGGCGATGAACTCCTCGGAGACGTCGCTCTTATCCATGTAGGTCGGGTTCAGAGCCGCGATCTGCATGGCGATGTCCTTGCCGAGCTCGATGACAGCAGCGTCGGTGGACTCGGTCTCGAGGTTGACGAGTACGGCGATACGGCCGCCCATGTGTACATAGGGGACGCTCAGGCCGGTGTCGTAGCGCGCGAAGCGGCGGACCTTGATGTTCTCGCCGATGACGAGCACCTTGTCGTTCTGCTCCTCGAGCACGGTCTTGCCGTTGCCGTAAGCGCAGGCATACAGCGCGTCGAGATCAGCCGGATTTTCCTTTGCGATGACAGCGGCGACGCCCTTGACATACTCCACAAACAGGTCGTTCTTGGCCACGAAGTCGGACTCGGCATTGACCTCGATGATCACACCGATGCCGTCAATGTCAACGGCGTAAGCCATGCCCTCGGCGGCGATGCGTCCGGCCTTCTTCTGAGCGGCGGCGAGACCCTTTTCGCGGAGCCATTCCACAGCTTTATCGATATCGCCATCGGCAGCGGTCAGAGCCTTTTTGCAGTCCATCATGCCGACGCCGGTCATTTCACGCAGATTTTTCACATCAGCAGCAGAAAATGCCATAATTCTTTCTCCTTTGTTATTTTTATCAGAAGGGCGGGTACGAGGCCCGCCCTTACAGTTTCCGATTACTCTTCGACCTTCTGAGCCTCTTCCTCGGAAGCGGCATCCTCAGCGTCGATGCCCTGACGGCCTTCCTGCACGGCGTTGGCCATGGTGGAAGCGATCAGGCGGATGGCGCGGATGGCGTCATCGTTGGCGGGAATGACGTAATCGATCTCGTCCGGGTCGCAGTTGGTGTCGACGATGGCGACGATCGGGATGTGCAGCTTGCGGGCCTCGGCGATGGCGTTGTGCTCCTTGCGCGGGTCAACGACGAACAGAGCGCCGGGGAGCTTCTTCATTTCCTTGACGCCGCCGAGATACTTCTCGAGCTTCTCCATCTCGCCGAGCAGCTTCATGACTTCCTTCTTCGGAAGCATATCGAAGGTGCCGTCCTCCTGCATCTTCTTGAGCTGAGCCAGACGGTCGATGCGGGTGCGCATGGTCTTGAAGTTGGTGAGCATGCCGCCGAGCCAACGGGCGTTGACGTAGTACATACCGACGCGGGAAGCCTCTTCCTTCACAGCGTCAGCAGCCTGCTTTTTCGTGCCGACGAAGAGGATGGTCTGACCATTCTCCGCGAGGTTGCGCACGAAGCTGTAAGCCTCCTCGAGCTTTTTGACGGTCTTCTGCAGGTCGATGATGTAGATACCGTTGCGCTCGCAGTAGATATACTCCGCCATTTTCGGGTTCCATCTGCGGGTCTGGTGACCGAAGTGGACACCGGCCTCAAGAAGCTGTTTCATAGATACGACTGCCATAGTTTTTTGTTTCCTCCTTTAATTAGTTGCTACCTCCGGGAGCTTCTTCTGTGCCCGACCAGGCCGAAACCACATGGTCGCACATCCACTCCCGTGCGTAATGCTCTGGTATTATACCAGAGAAAACCGGCCAATGCAAGAGGATTTGGCCGGTTTTTTGCATTTTTTGCGTGTGCTCAGAGATGATTCTGGCGCTTTTCGCGTCGGCGCCGCGGCTGCTGCCCCGAGACCTCGGCGAGAATGATATCTTCACCCAGCCGCGAGATAGACCCCCACGGCAGGATGTAGTCGTCGTCGCCGCTGAGCAGGCCGCCGAGCTTCTTTTGTCCGGGCACAATGAGCGACACGATCTTGCCGTCATCCAAGTCAATTTCCGCATCGCAGACGTAGCCGAGCCGCTGACCGGTGCTCTGATCGATGACTTCTTTATATCGCAGGTCGGATAGACAACATTTCATGGGGACACCTCCGCAGCGTTTTCGTAACAGTCTATGGCGCGGCACCGCAGCTTATGAGGGGAAGACGCTGCCGCGGATCTTGCCAATAGCCTGCTTTTCAAGCCGCGACACCTGTGCCTGACTGATGCCGATCTCACCGGCGACCTCCATCTGTGTCTTTCCGGCGTAAAAGCGCAGAGAGAGGATCTTTTTCTCGCGCGCGTTGAGCGTGCCCATCGCGCTCGAGAGCGCCAGCCGCTCGAGCCACTGCTCGTCGGTATTTTTTGTGTCGCCGACCTGGTCCATGACGCAGATGCTCTCGCCGCTGTCGGTGTAGATCGGTTCGTAGAGGGAGATGGGATCGCTGATCGCATCGAGTGCAAATACCACTGTCTGCTGCGGCAGACCGAGCGACTTTGCAATCTCATCGAGTGACGGCTCGCGGCCGGTGGCGGCGGTCAGACGCTCCTTTTCCTGCAGCACCTGATATGCCGTGTCGCGTGTGGAGCGGCTGACGCGGATGGGGCTGTTGTCGCGCAAATAGCGCCGGATCTCGCCGGAGATCATCGGCACGCCGTAGGTAGAAAAGCGCACATCATGGTTCTCCGCGTCGAAATTGTCGATGGCCTTGATCAGCCCGATACAGCCGACCTGAAACAGGTCGTCCGCACTCTCGCCGCGGCCGGTGAATTTCTGGATCACGGACAGCACCAGCCGGAGGTTTCCCGCGATGAGCTGCTCACGCGCGTCACGGTCGCCGTGCTTTGCACGGATGAGCAGCGCGCGGCAGGCATCGCTGCTCAGAACCTTTAACTCCGCCGTGTTCACGCCGCAGATCTCGACTTTTCCAAGCATAAAAATTCCTCCCATCCGGTACAGCGTAGTGTTTCCGGGTGGGAGGAATTTGATACATTGGCAGATCTCCGAGCGGGTTACTGCTCGATGGCTGCGTTTTCCTTCTTCTTTGCGAAGGCCTTCTGCAGCCAGTCCTTGCCATCCACATAGCGGGAGACGATAAAGGACACGACGTAGTCGCCGGCGGAGTTGACCATGGTTGCGGGGGGGTCGACAAGGTTGCCGATGGCAAGCGCGATCGGATAAGCAACGGCCAGCTGATCGGGGAAGAAGATGGTGCAGACCACAAGCTCACCCGTGCCGCCGCCGCCGGGGATGCCGCTCATGGCGACGGAGGAGAACACCGCCACGACGATGGCCAGAATGGCCTTTTCCGTCGTGAAGTCCAGTCCGAACACGCCGAAGAGGAATGCGACCTTGATGATGGCGGACATGGCGGAGCCATCCATGTGCATGGTGGCGCCCATGGGCAGGACGATGTCGGTGACGTCCTTGGAAATGCCGGTCTCATCCGCAACCTCCATGTTGGTCGGGATGGTCGCAACGGAAGAGCACGTGCCAAAGGATACGGCCGCCGGACGGAACAGCTTGGAGAACATGATCTTCGCGCCGCCCTTACCGCCGCCGAACTGGGCGTAGATGGGGAAAAAGACGAACATGTAGGCAAAGCTCATGACGTAGTAGATGATGAGCGTGCGGCTGTAATCCGCGACCAGCTCCGGACCGTAGGTGGCGACCAGGTCGGCAAAGAAGCCGAAGAAGCCGATGGGGGCATAGTAGGTGATGAGCTTCACGGTCTTCATGATGCAGCCCGTGATGTCCTCGAGGAGCTTCGCGGTCTTGGTTTCCGGACCGCCGTTCATCTGGATGCCGAAGCCGAAGATGACTGCCGCAACGATCAGCGGCAGGATGGCCTTGCGGCTCAGCAGTTCCGTGAAGTCAGGCTTGGTAAAGAAGTTCACGATCATATCGCCGAAGCCCAGTGTGTCGCCGATCTCGCCCTCCGTGATGGTGTAGTGTCCGTCCACGAGCGGGAAGATGCGGCAGACGATATACATCAGGATGCCGGCGATGGCAGCAGTGACGAGGAACGTGGCGATGGTCACGCCCATGATCTTGCCGGCGCGCTTGACGCTCTTCATGTTGGCGATGGCGGAGGCGATGGAGCAGAACACCATCGGCACGACCACGCAGAACATCATGTTGATGAACAGCGTACCCAGGAATTTGATCTTGCCGCCGAAATCTGGGGCAAAAGCGCCCACCAGACAACCGGCCACAATGCCGGAGATCATGAAGATCAGGAATCCGTAAGTCTTAAAGAAAGACTTGGAACTGTTTGCCTTGGACATAAATGCAACACTCCCAGTGCGTAGTTTGCGCCGAAACAGCGCTTTGGTGACAGTATATAGAGTTTTTTCTTGCAATAATTGTACAAAAATGCTATCATACATTGCAAAAGATGCTTTCTTGGAGGCGAGCTATGCAGCAGACTGATTATGAGCGCAGGGGATACCTGCATGAGGACTACCGTCTGTTCCATCTGAGCAGTGCGCTGGCTGAGGATACGGCCTTCCACTATCACGAATTTCATAAGCTGGTGTTCTTTCTGGCCGGGCGCGGAAACTATATCGTCGAAGGGCGCACACATGTGCTGCGGCCGTATGATGTGGTGCTTGTGCGGCAGGGCGCGATCCACAAAGCGCAGATCGACCCGAACGAGCGCTATGAGCGCGTGATCCTCTACATATCACCGGACTTCCTGCGCGCGCAGTCAACGGCAGCGTCTGCGCTCGACGCCTGTTTTCGCCTGCCGGCAGATGGGGAGAGCTTTGTCCTGCGCCCGGAAGCCGACCGCCGTACTGCGCTGCTGCGCACACTGGACGCGCTCGAGGCGGAGGAGCAAAGCACGGCCTACGGACATGATCTGCTCTCACGCGCGCAGATGCTGCAACTGCTGGTCATGCTCGGCCGCGGCTTGAATGACGACGGGTCAAGCTACGCGCCCTCGGAGCACTGCACAGAAAAGACGGCTGCCATCCTTGAATATCTCAATACGCACCTGACCGAGGACATCAGCATTGATGCCCTCGCGGACACCTTTTACCTCAGTAAATATTATATGATGCGCCTGTTTCGTGCCGAGACCGGCTTTACTATCCACGGCTACCTCACGGATAAACGTCTGCGCGTGGCGCGCGACCTGATCGCCCGGGGCATGCGCACGACGGATGCCTGCTTTCAGTGCGGGTACCATGACTACTCCGCGTTTTCACGGGCGTACAAAAAACGGTTTCAGGTCAGCCCACGCGCCGACCAGACGAAAGGAGCGCAGTGACCATGCAGCTGCATCCGCAATATTATTATCAGCAGCTTCCGCCGCCGGAGCGCGCGGCGTATCATGGGATGCTGACTTGCCTGCGGGAGCTTGCGCCGTCGGCGCGCATTCCTCGCCTCACGATTGAGACGCTCAGCACGCTCTTTTTCCAGCTGCGGCTGGATCATCCGGAGATCTTCTACGCCGTCGGCTTTTCGTGCCGCGCTGTGCCGGAGGCGGAGTTTGTGGACTTTTGCCCCGAGTATCGCTTTGACAAAAAGCGCATCCGTGAGCACCGGCAGGCAATTGAGGCGCGCACGGCACGGTTGCTGCGTCCGCTGCGCAGCCTGCCACCGGCGGAGCAGGAGCGCGCGATCCATGATTTCATTGTGGAAAACGTTCGCTACGATAAGCTTGAAAAACCGTATTCGCATGAGGTCATCGGCCCGCTGACCAACGGCGTCGGTGTCTGCGAGGGCATGGCCAAGACGGTCAAGCTCCTGTGCGACGGGCTTGGCCTGCCGTGTATGATCGCCGTCAGCGACCGCGACCGTGCCAACGGCGATCGCTATCTGCACGCGTGGAACATCGTGCAGCTCGGCGGACAGTGCTATCATCTGGACGCCACATTTGACAATTCTCTCAGCAAGCACGGCGTGCTGCGCTATGACTATTTCAATCTGGACGACACGAAGATTTTCCGAGACCACCGTAAGCTTCTGTATCCGGCGCCGGCCTGTACGGATGGCGGGCAGTTTTACTATAAGCTCCAGCATCTGTCGTGGACAAAGCCGGAGGAGGCTGCGCGCCGGGTCGATCAGGCGCTGCGCAAAAAGCAGCCGGGTCTTGTATTTCACTGGCGCGGCGGCTATCTGACGCGCGAGGTGCTGACTGACCTGTGCACACAGATTGATGCAGCGGCGCATGCGCGCGCTCGAGCGGCTGCCATTTCGGTCAATTGGCCGCAGGCGGTGCTGCAGGTGCGCTTTGTCGAGGCGGCGCAGCCGGTGGAGACGGAGACGTTCGACGATATTTGAGATTTGTCCGTTCCGGGCAAAATGACGGAGCGGACAGACAATTTTGCAGTGCGTGTGCATGGAACGGCAAAAGTGTTTTTGCCTTCTTGACATGGACTCGAGCGGCTCCTACAATGGGTGCGATTTCAGCTTTCGCAGGGAGGAATTCCAATGAAAAAAACGTTTGTCTCCGCAGCACAGCTGGAGCAAATTGCAGCGCAGTATCCCACACCTTTTCACATCTATGACGAGCAGGGGATCCGGGAAAATGCCCGCCGCCTGAATGCTGCTTTCTCATGGAATCCGGGTTTTCGCGAGTATTTCGCGGTGAAAGCAACGCCTACGCCTGCGATTTTGAAGATTCTGCAGGAGGAGGGGTGCGGATGCGACTGCTCATCGCTTACGGAGCTAATGATGGCCGAACGCATCGGCTGTGTCGGTGAGCATATTGTGTTCTCTTCCAATGAGACCCCGGTCGAGGATTACCGGCTGGCTGCAAAGCTGGGTGCAGTCATCAATCTGGACGATCTCACACATGTGGACTTTCTGGAACGCGCGATCGGCTATATCCCGAAGAAGATCGGCTGCCGCTTCAACCCCGGCGGCAAGTTCTCGCTCGGTGAGACACGTGAAGGCTTTCAGGTCATGGACAATCCCGGCGATGCCAAGTACGGCATGACCCGTGCGCAGATCGCTGAGGCGTTCCGGCTGCTCAAGGCAAAGGGCGCGGAGGAGTTCGGTATTCATGCATTTCTGGCCTCCAATACGCTTTCAAACGAATACTATCCCGCGCTGGCGCGTATGCTTTTCCGGCTGGCGGCGGAGCTGCAGCAGGAGACCGGCTGCCAAATCACGTTCATTGACCTCTCCGGCGGCGTCGGTATCCCGTACCGGCCGGATGAGCCGGCCAATGACATCGCCGTCATCGGTGAAGGCGTGCGCAGGGCATATGAGGAGATCCTTGTGCCGGCCGGCATGGGCGATGTGGCGCTGTACAGCGAACTCGGCCGCTTTATGCTCGCACCCTACGGTCATCTCGTGACGCGCGCGATCCACGCAAAGCACATCTATAAGGAGTACATCGGCACAGATGCCTGCGCATGTGACCTGATGCGTCCGGCCATGTATGGGTCGTATCACCATATCACGGTCATGGGCAAGGAGGACGTGCCCTGCGATCACAAGTACGACATTGTCGGCGGCCTGTGTGAGAACAATGACAAGTTTGCCCTCGACCGGATGCTGCCGGGCATTGACATCGGCGATCTGCTGGTCATTCATGATGCCGGTGCACACGGCCTTGCCATGGGCTACAACTACAACGGCAAGCTCCGCTGCGCAGAGGTGCTGTTGCAGCCGGACGGTTCCACGCGCCTGATCCGCCGCGCCGAGACGCCGGAGGACTACTTTGCGACCATGGTCTGGGACGATTGAGACACAGAAAAAACCGAGGGAGTAGCTCCCTCGGTTTTTGTATGTTGTTTTGCCTCAGAGCACACGCACGCAGTCGCGCGTGATCTCGCCGAGCGTGTGCACGCCGCACATGGCCATCGTGTCGCGCAGCTCGCTGCCGATCTTTTCGATGTACGTCGCCACGCCCTGCGCGCCGTCACCGTAGACCATCGGCACGAACGGACGCCCGATGAGCACGGCGTCCGCGCCGAGCGCCAGCGCCTTGAACACATCCGTGCCGGTGCGGATACCGCCGTCCACGAAGATCTTCATGCTGCCGCCGACGGCGTCGGCGATCTCGGCGAGCACTTCCGCGCTGGCCGGGGTCTGACCGAGCACGCGGCCGCCGTGGTTCGAGACGATGATCGCAGCGGCGCCGGCCTCGGCGGCCTTCTGCGCGCCGCGCACGGTCATGACGCCCTTGACGATGAACGGCATGGCGGCGTAGCGGATGATCTCCGCCAGCTCCTGCACGGACTTGCTGCCGGCCGGCGGCGTCAGGTTTTTCAGGAAGGGGAGGCCCGCGCCGTCAATGTCCATGGCGACGGCCTTGCAGCCGCTGGTTCTGGCCAGATCGAGCTTTTCAAAAACCAGCTGCTGGCTCCACGGCTTGATCGTCGGCACACCGACACCGCCGGCTGCACGGATGGCTTCCATCGCGCCCTGGAATACCGCGGCATCCACACCGTCACCGGTGAAGGCGGCGATGCCGCTGTCGGCACAGGCATTGACGAGGATGCTGTTATATTCACGGTCGTTGTACTTGTCGCCATAGTGCATCTTCATCGCGCCGAGCGGGGCTGCAAAAAACGGGTAGCGGTACATGGTGCCGAACAGCTCCACAGCCGTGTCGACCGGCTCGTTCGGGCAGATGGTGTCCATGTTGACGCAGATCTTCTGCCACGCATCGTAGTTGCGGGTGAAGCCGTTGCCGGGCGCTTTTGCGCCGGGGCCGGGGACCTGGTTGCCGCAGGCCTTGCCGTTGCACACCGGGCAGGCCTTGCAGTACGGGCCGATACAAGTGCGTGCGCTTTCGAGAATCTCTTTGTACTCCATGAGGGTACCTCCATATATCTTTACTGTATTGATGGATTTGCTGCTGAAACGCCCGTGCCGTCAAACGCCGGGATCATGTCACCGGTCGCGGCATCGAGATCCTGATAGAAACCGTCTGTGATGGGGCTGTCCATCAGGTATTCGTACATGGCATCGTTGAGCGCAGGGGAGACTTGCTGCTGCAGCTCCGGCCACTGCGCCAGATCGCCCACGGGCGTGTACTGGCTCATGAGACTGAAGAGCACCTGCCCGGGCGCGAATGTCTGCCCGACCCAGTCGATGACGCGGCGGGTGTTTTCGCCCTGCTGCGGCAAAATGAGATGCCGGATGAGTACGCCGCGCTGAAGCATGCCGTCGCCGTCGAGCCGGAACGGTCCGGTCTGACGGTACATCTCCGAAATAGCGGCGCGGGCGACCTGCGGATAATCCGCGGCGGCGGAGTAGCGTGCTGCCGGTCCGGACAGGGCGTATTTCATGTCCGGCAGGTATACCTGCACGAGCCCCTCGAGCATACGCAGCGACTCCACACACTCATAGCCCGAGCTGTTCCACACGACCGGGATGCCGAGGGACAGACCCGTGAGCGCCTCAGCGATCTGCGGCGTGTAGTGGCTGGGGGTAACGAGGTTGATGTTGTGCACACCTTCGTCCCGCAGGCGCAAAAAAATAGCGCGGAGCTGCGCGACGGTGATCTCTTTTCCGTGTTCTCCGCGGCTGATGTCGCGGTTCTGGCAAAATACGCACCGCAGGCTGCAGCCGGAGAAAAAGACCGCGCCGCTGCCGCGTGTGCCGGATATGCACGGTTCCTCACCGAAATGCGGCGCTGCGCGCGCCACCATGGGTGCATCCGGAACTGCACAAAAGCCCAATTGTCCGCCTGCGCGGTCAACACCGCAGCCGCGCGGACAGACGGAACAAAGTTGCGTCATAGTACCTCCCACGCATAGAATCTTGCGTGAAATCGATAGATTCTGTGGATATTATAAAGTTTTTTCATCCATTATGCAATGGTCTTCGGCATGTTTCACGAAAAGTTCAGAAATGCAGCGATTTCCAGTGGCAGCTTTATTTAAAAGGGCGATTGCAAAAAAAGCGGTAAAGTAATACAATAACAGAGATATAATCGGCTGAGAATTTGAAAAAATAACGAAGAGGAAGCATTATGGTAGATATCGTTTTGGTGGAGCCGGAGATCCCGAACAACACCGGCGCCATTGCGCGTACCTGTGCCTGCACGGGTTCGCGGCTGCACCTGATCAAACCGCTCGGGTTTGATATTTCCGATCGCGCCGTCAAGCGCGCCGGACTTGACTACTGGCATCTGGTCGATATCTCGGTGTATGAGAACATCGACGAGTACTTCGCCAAAAATGGGGATGAAAATCTCTGGCTGCTCACGACAAAGGCGAAGGTGAGCTATGCCGACGCCGATCTCTCTGCGCCCAAGGTGACGCTCATGTTCGGCAAGGAGACGAAGGGCCTGCCCGAGTGGCTGCGTGAGCGCTATGTAGACCACTGCCTGCGTATCCCCATGCGCGCGGAGGCGCGCAGCCTGAATCTGTCCAACTCTGCGGCGATCTTGTGCTATGAGGCGCTGCGTCAGCAGAACCTGCTCGGACAGATCGATCTGGATCTTTGAATACCATATCACACACCCGTGTGAAATCACAAACCAGGAGGAAGCAAGATGAACTACAACAAACAGACCGTCAAGGACGTCCCGCTTTCCGGAAAAAAAGTGCTCCTGCGCTGCGACTTCAATGTCCCGCAGGACAAGACGACCGGTGAGATCACGAGCGACAAGCGCATTGTGGCCGCACTGCCGACGATCCGCTACCTGCTCGATCACGGCGCCGCTGTGATTGCCTGCTCGCACCTCGGCAAGCCGAAGGGCACGTGGAAGGAGAGCCTTACGCTCGCGCCGGTGGCCAAGCGTCTGACGGAGCTGCTTGGTATGGACGTGCTCTTTGCCAAGGATATCGTCGGCGAGGACGCCAAGACCAAGGCATCCGCACTGCAGCCGGGTCAGCTTCTGCTGCTGGAGAACCTGCGTTTTGATCCTCGCGAGGAGAAAAATGACCCCGAATTCGCAAAAGAGCTCGCGAGCATGGCTGAGCTTTATGTCTCCGATGCGTTCGGCACGGTGCACCGCGCACACGCTTCCACTGCCGGCGTCGCGGCGTATCTGCCCGCATATGCCGGTCTGCTGATCGAGAAAGAGCTGTCCGTCATGGGCAAGGCGCTGGAAGATCCGAAGCGCCCGTTCGTCGCCATCCTCGGCGGCGCGAAGGTGTCGGATAAGATCGGCGTCATCAATAACCTCCTGGAAAAGGCCGACACGATCATCATCGGCGGCGGCATGGCCTACACGTTCGTCAAGGCACAGGGCGGAGAGATTGGCACGTCTCTGCTCGAGGCTGACAAAATGGACTATGCGCTCGAGATGATCCGGAAGGCGAAGGACCGCGGCGTGAAGCTGCTGCTGCCCGTTGACACTATGGCCGGCGATCAGTTTGCCGCCGATTGCGCGCGCAAGGTCGTGCCGACCAAGGCCATACCGGCTGACTGGATGGGCCTGGACATCGGTCCTGAGACGATCAAGCTGTTCACGGACGCCGTCAAGGGTGCCGGCACGGTTGTCTGGAACGGACCGATGGGCGTGTTTGAGTTCCCGGCCTTTGCCGCCGGCACGGAATCCGTCGCGGCAGCGTTGGCAGAGTCCGGCGCGATCACGATCGTCGGCGGCGGCGATTCGGCGGCTGCGGTCGAGAAGCTCGGCTTCGCCGATAAGATGACGCACATTTCCACCGGCGGCGGCGCTTCGCTGGAGTTCCTTGAGGGCAAGGAGCTGCCGGGCGTTGCGTGCCTGCTGGATAAGTAAGCGCTGGAAAGGAAATAAGGATATGAATATCAAAGAGAGAAAAGCAATCATCGCCGGAAACTGGAAGCTCAATAAGCGCGTGGCCGAGATCCCGGCCTTCGCGCAGGAGTTGCAGGCGAATCTTCCGGCAGAGCGCTGCTGTGACGTGGTCATCTGTGCCCCATACCCGCTGATCGGTGCGCTCGAGGCTGCCGGTAAGTGCTGCGCTCTCGGCGTCGGCGCGCAGGACGTGTCCGAGCACCAGCACGGCGCGTACACCGGCGAGGTGTCCGCCGAGCAGCTCAGCGATCTCGGTGCCCTGTACTGCATCGTCGGTCACAGTGAGCGCCGCAGCTATCACGGCGAGACCGATCTGCAGGTCAACGCCAAGACGAAGATCCTGCTGGAGAATGACATCATCCCGATCATCTGCGTCGGCGAGAGCCTTGCGCAGCGCGAGCATGACCTGACCGAGACCTATGTTGCCTATCAGGTCGCGGCTGCTTTCTCCGGCCTGACGGCGGAGCAGGCAGTGCGCTGCGTCATCGCCTATGAGCCCCTGTGGGCCATCGGCACCGGCAACACCGCCACGAGCGCACAGGCACAGGAGGTCTGCGCCTCCATCCGCGCCACGCTCGCCAAGCTCTATGACGCCGACACGGCGAAAGCGATCAGCATCCTCTACGGCGGCTCGATGAACGCAGGCAACGCAGCAGAGCTGCTGGCGCAGCCGGACATCGACGGCGGTCTCATCGGCGGTGCGTCGCTCAAACCGGTCGATTTCTCGAAGATCATTGCCGCGACGGCGCAGGGAGCCTGCGAATGAGCAGCGGGAAAGTCGCACTTATCATCCTCGACGGCTACGGCATCGGCGAACCGAATGCGGGCAACGCCATCTATATGGCCAAAACGCCGGTGATGGACGGCCTCCTGCAGCGCTGGCCGCACACGAAGCTCTCTGCCTCCGGTCTGGATGTCGGTCTGCCGGACGGGCAGATGGGCAATAGTGAGGTCGGTCATACGAATATTGGCTCGGGCCGCGTCGTGTTTCAGGATCTTCCGCGCATCACCAATGCCATTTCCGACGGCTCGTTTTTTGAAAACCCCGTCTATGGCGCGGCACTCGACAACGCTGCAAACGGTAAGGCGCTGCACATCCTTGGCCTTCTGTCCGACGGCGGCGTGCACAGCCACATCCAGCACATCTTTGCCATGGTGAAGATGGCGCATGACCGCGGCATCGAGCGCGTCTATCTGCACTGCTTCCTCGACGGGCGTGACGTCGCACCCACGAGCGGCGCGGGCTATGTCCGCCAGCTGCATGACTATTGTACCGAGCTCGGCACGGGCAAGATCGCAACGCTGCAGGGACGCTTCTACGGCATGGATCGTGACAAGCGCTGGGACCGCATCGAGGCGAGCTACAATGCTATGGTCTGCGGCGAGGGCGTACAGGACCCCGACCCCATCCACGCGATGGAGGAGAGCTATGCCGCCGGTGTGACGGATGAGTTCGTCAAGCCGGTTGTCTGTGTTCCTGATGGGAAGATCTGTTCCGGTGACAGTGTCATCTTCATGAACTTCCGTCCCGACCGCGCCCGGGAAATGACCTATGCGCTCACGCAGAGCGATTTTGACGGCTTCCGGCGCAAGGTCGTTGCGCAGGACCTGCACTATGTCTGCACGACGCGCTACGACGAGAAGCTCACCGATCTTCCGATCGCATTCCCGCCCGAGGAGCTGCACGACACGCTCGGCGAGATCGTCAGTGCACACGGCCTGCGCCAGCTGCGCATCGCGGAGACGGAAAAGTACGCACACGTCACGTTCTTCTTCAACGGCGGCACAGAGACGCAGTATCCCGGCGAGGATCGCGTGCTCATCCCGTCGCCGCGCGAATTTCCGACCTACGACCTCGTCCCTGAGATGAGCGCCGTCAAGGTCAAGGACGAGCTTGTGGCGCGCATCCGTACCGGTGCGTATGACATGATTGTCTGCAACTTTGCCAACTGTGACATGGTCGGCCACACAGGCGTGATGCCGGCTGCCATTCAGGCGGTCGAGTGCGTGGATCGCTGCCTCGGTGAGGTCGTTGCGGCGGCGGAAGAGATGGGCTATACGCTGCTCGTCACCGCTGACCACGGAAACGCCGACCGCATGGTCGAGCCGGACGGGTCAACGAACACGGCGCACACGACGAATCTCGTGCCGCTGGTGCTCGTCGGCAGAGAGCTGCCGCTGCGCGCGCAGGGCCGTCTTTCCGATATCGCACCGACCATGCTCGAGCTGATGCATATCGAGCCGAAACCCGCAATGACAGGCGAGAGCCTTATCGAAAAATCATAAAGGAGTATTGACATGAAGGACTATTTTGAAATTGTGGATGTAAGTGCCAGAGAGATTCTGGACTCCCGCGGCAATCCGACCGTGGAAGTGGAGGTCACGCTCGACGACGGCACCGTTGGACGCGCTGCCGTTCCGTCCGGCGCTTCCACCGGTATCTACGAGGCTTGCGAGCTGCGCGACGGCGATAAGAGCCGTTACCTCGGCAAGGGTGTGCTCAAGGCAGTTGAGAACGTCAACGTCGAGATCGCTGAGGCGCTGCAGGGCATGAACGTTCTCGACCAGACCTCCATCGACAAGCTGCTCATCGAGCTGGACGGCACCCCGAACAAGACCCGTCTCGGCGCCAATGCCATCCTCGGCGTGTCCCTCGCGTGTGCGAAGGCCGGCGCGCTGGCGACCGGCCAGAGCCTGTATAACTACATCGGCGGCTGCAACGCCAAGACGCTGCCCGTGCCGATGATGAACGTGCTCAACGGCGGCGCACACGCTACCGGCAGCAACGTTGACATCCAGGAGTTCATGATCATGCCTGTCGGCGCCAAGAGCTTTGCCGAGGCGCTGCGTATGTGCTCGGAAGTGTTCCACGTGCTCAAGAAGGTCGTCCCGGCCTCCGGCGTGGGCGACGAGGGCGGCTACGCTCCGAACCTCGACAGCGATGAGGATGCGCTCAAGGCGCTCGTTAAGGCCATCGAGCTTGCCGGCTACAAGCCGTATGACGATTTCATGATCGCTATCGACAGCGCCTGCTCCGAGTGGTTCAACGCGGAGGACGGCTGCTACCACCTGCCGAAGCGCGGCACTGTCATGACCCGCGAGCAGATGGTCGATATGTATGCTGGCTTCGTTGAGAAGTACCCGATCATCTCCCTCGAGGACGGCATGGCCGAGGATGACTGGGAAGGCTGGCAGATGCTCATGGATCGCCTCGGCAAGAAGATCCAGCTCGTCGGCGACGACCTGTTCGTCACGAACGTCCAGCGCATCAAGAAGGGCATCGAGCTCGGCGCAGCCAATGCAGTGCTCATCAAGCTCAACCAGATCGGCACGCTGACCGAGACACTCGACGCGATCCAGATGGCGCACCGCGCCGGCTGGACGGCTGTCGTGTCTCACCGCTCCGGCGAAACCGAGGACACCACGATCGCGGACATCTCCGTGGCCGTCAACGCCGGTCAGATCAAGACCGGTGCTCCGAGCCGCACCGACCGCGTTGCGAAGTACAACCAGCTGCTGCGCATCGAGGACGAGCTGTTCGACGTGGCGCAGTATCCCGGTAAGGACGCATTTTTCAGCATCAAGAAGTAATTTCCCAAACCGGTATAAAAGGTGTTTGCGTGGGTGACAATACCCATGCAAACACCTTTTTTCTTGGAGGGAAATACGATGGAACCGAATCAGGACAAAAACCCCGAAAAAAGATCTGTACGCTTCATCGAAGGCAAGGGCTTCTACATAGCCCTCGTCCTCTGCGCGGCTGTGATCGGCGTCTCTGCGTGGTCACTGCTGGCAGATACGAAGACTATGGATGATGAACGTGCACACAGCGCGGTGCTGGAGGTCGTGCCAACGCCGGTCGTACCCGTGCCGGAGACACCGCAGCCGACGCCGGAGCTGTCGCCTGAGCCGGAAATTCCGGCGGAGGAAGCTGCAGAAACGGCGGCGCAGGATGTGTACCTCTGGCCGGTCGACGGCGCGGTGACGCGTGCCTATGCGATGACGGCGCTGGCCTATGATGAGACAATGGCTGACTGGCGCACGCATGACGGCATTGACATTGCGGCGGATTACGGCGCGGTCGTCTCGGCCATGGCGTCGGGCACGGTGACGCAGGTATATCACGATGACCGCTACGGCACGACCGTCGTCACGGAGCGCGCCGACGGTTTGCGCTGCACGTATGCGAATCTGGAATCGATCCCCACAGTGAACGTCGGCGATTCGGTCTCGGCAGGGGATACGATCGGCTCGGTCGGCGATTCTGCCGGCTGCGAATCGGCGCAGGAGAGCCACCTGCACCTGTCGGTTTCAGCCTCCGGGCAGAGCGTTTCGCCTCTGGATTATTTACCGCAAAAAAATTAAAAAAGTGACGCGAAACTTATTGACAAAGGGAGCATTGTTTGGTACAATGCTCCTTGCGTTTAGCGGTTCGCGAGACGCTCACAACATGGCGGCATAGCTCAGTTGGCCAGAGCATTCGGTTCATACCCGAAGTGTCCCCGGTTCGAATCCAGGTGCCGCTACCAAGGGGATGCTGCACTCGCAGCATCCCATCTTAGGCCCGTTGGTCAAGTGGTTAAGACACCGCCCTTTCACGGCGGTAACATGGGTTCGAGTCCCGTACGGGTCACCACTTTTGGAGGCTTAGCTCAGCTGGTTAGAGCGCATGCTTCACACGCATGAGGTCGATGGTTCGAGCCCATTAGTCTCCACCACAAAAACCTGTGTTCTCTGAACGCAGGTTTTTTCATTTTCGGAGGTGCGCATGAAACTGATCGCTCTGGATCTCGACGGAACACTGCTCAACAGCGAGAAGGTCATCTCGGCGGGGAATTTTGCCGCGCTTTCGCTTGCGGCGGAGCAGGGGCATGTGATCGTCCCGGCAACGGGGCGCGCGCTGCGCGCGATCCCGGAGCAGGTGATGGCGCTGCCGTTTCTGCGGTATGCCATTACGATCAACGGCGCGAAGGTTTCCGACACGCGGACGGGGGAGACGCTCCTGCGTGCTGAGCTTGCGCTGGATACCTGCCTGCGCCTGATGGACTTCGCCGGGCGCTATGACGCGATGTATGACTGCTATTGGAACGACACCGGCTGGGTAGACCGCGCATTTCTTGAGCGTGTGCGGTATTATAACGCTGATGAGGAAGTGGTCACGCTCCTGAGGCGCACACGTGCGCCGGTCGAGGATCTGAAAGCGTTTGTGCGCGCAAACGGTCAGCCGGTACAGAAGGTGCAGCTGTGTTTTCGGGACATGGCAGAGCGTGAAACGGCGCGCGCGGAGATCACGGCCGCGTTTCCGGATGTTCTGGTCACGTCGTCGTTTCGCAACAACCTAGAGCTCAATGCTGCCGATGCGGATAAGGGCAGGGCGCTGCTTGCACTCGCGCGGCACTTGGGCATCCCGACGGAGGACACGATTGCCTTCGGTGACAGCTCCAACGACCTGCGGATGCTGCATGCTGCCGGCACAAGCGTTGCCATGGGAAATGCTGCGCCAGAGGTGCGCGCTGTCTGTGACTACGTGACGGATACCAACGACCGCGACGGTGTGGCGGCGTTCCTCCGGACACATATTCTGCATGGAGTTTCTCTTTGAATTTGTGATAAAAAAAGACCGTGTTCTTCAGAACACGGTCTTTTTGTATAGCGAAAACCACTCGCTAGGCGAGTGGTTCCAAAGAAGCCTTGT
>OLOU01000694.1_pt1 | contig 28053 bp, 27 predicted proteins | sample 1672101 | NCBI WGS metagenome assembly OLOU01 (sample SAMEA3136645, study PRJEB25190) | human gut metagenome | biome: human gut; feature: human-associated habitat; material: faeces | place: Austria | collected 2013
TGTTCGATGATGCTTCCCATGATCGGGTCGTTTAGTGCGTCAAAAATCCGGGCAGCGACCATAATTGCGGTGATCGCGGTCAGCTGTGCGGCGTTTAACGAGCGGGTAAATAAAACGAAAGTCAGAAGAAAGCTGTTGATCAGGGCGTAAACAGCATCTCTTCCGACCGTCCCGAGGGGGAACAGAAGTAGGTTTCGTTTTTGGTACTTTTGCTGTTCGTTCATGGATTTTTCCTCCGTTTTTTATTCTGTTTTCATTATATTGCGATTTAAAACAGGATGCAACAGAGAAAAATGGCGAATTCCGGAGAGTGGGAAATGAGATTGTCGGAGGATGCGGCAGGGTGGCACAGCGTGCTGTAAAACGCGGGCACTGCAGCTGCAGCGCAGTCTTGTGTCTGACTACAGCAGAATCAGTTGGCGTGTATACTCGTGAACCGGCAGCTGCCCGGTTTTTGCGCAGCGTGCAGTTTGCGTCAGATGTGCAGCGAGCACATCCTTTTCATAGAGGGCGAGTGCTTCCGGAGAAAGGCTGCGGGCTGCAGCAGCGGGGCGGGAGATGAGCGGAATGCTGTTGTTTTTCTTGAGCACGGACAGCAGGGGAGACGCACTCTTCCGAAAACCAAGAATTCGGGCGTAAGGTGTATAGTCGTTATCGCGGGCAGTAAGGAGCATTTCCTGCGGAATAGAGAGCAGAATCCGACACAGACAGCGGCTGATTTTGCTGTAGGTGATTTCGCGGGTCTTGAGTCTTACGCAGAGATCGTCCCAGTCGGTAAAGGAAAGGCGGTTCGCTTCGAGCTTGTCGGCAAGCTCTTTTCCGACCTCAGCATATGTCCCAAAGGAACCCGGAGCGGCAGTGAGCAGTCGATAGTGCAATGGACTGGATAAGTCATTGGAGAATAAAAACGTGTTCTGCGATAAAACTTCCTCCCAGAGCGGCAGCAAGGGCTGCAGTTCGGGATAGCACTGCAGCTGCGACAAAAGAGCCTGCTTCCCTTGTTTGGCGAGCAGACTGCGCAGCGCGGATGCAGAGGGAAAGTCTGCTGCACCGCCGAGCGGATCGTGATAGCCGCTGCCAACGCGCGAGATCGTGAACGGGCGGATGGAGCTGTTTCGCCGCAGCAGCGCCAAGGTATATTCCAATCCCAGAAGGTTGTTGGGGGAAGAAAGCAGGGCAACAGTCTGTTCTGCTGTGGAATTGTTGTCGGGGCAAGCTGTTGATGGCATATCTTTTGCCATATCGAGGCATAAAAGCAGCGCCTGCTGGCGTGCGGCAGGGAAAGATAGCCCGGATTTTAATGCTTTTTTCAAAGCATTGGAAAAAGCAGCAGATTCGCACTGCAGCAGAGTTGCCGCTTTTTCAAATAAGGAAATGTCGCCGGATTCGCTGCCAAAGCAAAGAACGTCCACGCAGCCGAGCTTGTCCAGCAGGGAAACTGCCCCGGCGGCAAAATCCCCGGCGCTTCCGGTGGCGAAGCAGACGGGCAGCTCAATCACGATGTCTGCTCCGGCAAGCAGCGCCATCCGTGTACGGGTATACTTGTCCAGAAGCGCCGGAGCGCCCCGCTGGACAAAGCTGCCGCTCATGACTGCGATCAGATAGTCCGCGCCGGTTTGCTTCCGCGCCTGTTCCATATGGTAAATATGTCCCGGGTGAAGCGGGTTGTATTCTACGATGATGCCTGTTGTTTTCAAAGTGATAAATACCTCCATGTGCACGGGTTCTTAACGTTCTGAGAACTTTTTTCTTTTTTTACTTCCACAGGTTCAAGTTTTATTTTTCTGTTTTTAATATCCGATTTCCGAATTATAGCTGTATCTCTAACTCCAAGCAATCCCATTCTTCGCCTAATACCTGATACTTTTCCATTTCATCTAATGCTACATCCTGAAATCCTGTGGTCTTGTAACAATAATATGCAGGATCATTATTACGGAAAACACCTAATGTAACCTTCTTTGCGCCAAAGATTTCTTTTGCATAGAGTAATCCTAACTGAAGCATTTGTTTTCCATAGCCTTTCCCCCTTTTGTTTGCATCAACGATAACAAAGCCAAATCTTAATTCATCAAATGACGCTGTTGGTCTTCTCATTGTAAAAAATCCAACCACATCGTTATCATCTATCGCTGTAAAAGCCATCAAATCACTTACGGAATGAAATTGCTCAAGCGATAACGGGTATGTTCCCAGTACGCCTGCTGTCCATTTATAAAATGCCTTTTCATCTTTTGCCCAGGAAAGTATTGTTTCAGCATCTTTTATATGATAAGGTCTTAGTCTTAACATCATTTTCCCCTTTCTGCAAAACTGGAAGTTGTCTAATTCTTTTTTAAGGGATTATCTAATACATAATACAAAGAAATATACTCATGTCCATCTCTTGCAATTTGGGTATTTTCCTTTACAAAGCGGAAACCACTTTTTTCAATAACTCTTTTTGATTGACTATTTATAACAAAATGGCTACACATTAAGTAATCATAATTTTCTTGTTCAAAGCAGAATTTAATTACTCTATTAACAGCTTCTGGCATTAAACCTTTTCCCCAATACTCTTTACTTAATACATATCCTAGTTCTCTTCCTACTAAATTCTCATACTCATCACGCAACAAAAGACTAAGCGTTTCAAGTCCTAATGAACCTATTACCTTATGATTTTCTTTCAATTCTAAAGCAAAGGTCATTTTCTCATTAATAAACATCTCCAAAATGGTTTTTGATTCTTGAATTGATGTATGTGGATTCCATCCAGCCATTTGACCTACTCCATCAACTTTTGCATACTCAAAAAAGTCTTCTAAATCCATTTCACTCCATTCTCTAATGATTAGTCTATCTGTTTCAAGCACAACACCTGTTAAATCAACATTTGCATTCATAAATCTATCACTCCTCAATCAACTCCCGATTGTTCTATGATACGATAAACATGCCATATTCTTTTGGCACGTTTAAAATTCCATTTGTAGTATGAGCGGTCAAAATATCTTTTTTAGCCTGTTTGGGAATGCCGGTGATCGACGTCATACTGGAAAGAGAATAAAGATATTCGATTATGTCATCGATATTGCTTTTGGCAGCTGCGATCATCGCTTTTGAAAAATCTGAAAGAGTCAGCTTGGAACACAGACGGATCAAATCTTCTTTGTTTTTCCACATATCGCCTGTCCCGCAGCCTAATTCCAAAATGCGCATTCCGGGGGCAATTTTATAATTGGAAAAAATCCAGTTTCCGAATCCCATCTTGTTTGTCGAATATTTATCATGAATGGAAATTCTCGTTTGCAAATTGGTTGCTGTAGCATACCGCTGTTCCACAACGGACCTATCATTCAGCTGATCCATACATAACCTCGCTTTGATTTCCTGTTTTTGATCCTGGTATTTACAAAACAGTATAACATAAAATAAAGGCACATGGGAAGCTGCGGAAAGCATTGAAGATGCAGCTTGGCGAATGGTGTAGATGAACGATAACCTAAAATAGCAAAAAGAAGTTTTAACGGAAAGATCTTGTGCTGCTTCATATAGATTTTTCTGTTTTGAGTATGGTATACTGTAAGAGTATGTGAGAAAACTTAGCCTTCTTATATATTTCTAACGAACTAAAAATTTATTTTATATAGAGAGGGATCGGCAGATGGGAAATAAGGAATTATTTAAAACAGTTTTATTCGGCGGATTTCAAAAAGAAGAAGTATGGAACTACATGCAGGAGGTTGAGGCGGAGATAGAAGGGGGACGTCAGGTTGCGGAACGCGCACAGCAGGAATATGCGCAGCAGCTGGAAGAGGAAAACCTGATGCGGCAGAAACTGAGCCAGCAGCTTTCGGATGAACAGGAACGCACGGAGAAGCTGGAAGAAGAAAAGAATGCGATGGAGTCGGAACTTGGCACACTGCAAGCAGAAGCAGAAAGTCTGCGCGCAGAAAAAGCAGAACTGCAGACCGAGCTGAACAAGCTGCAGGAAGAAAAGATCGGGCTGGAAGCGGCAGTTGAAACCTTAAATACAGAAAAAGCCGGACAGCAGGCAGAAGTTGAAGCGCTGCAGAAGGCAAAGGACGAATTACAGGCAAGAACAGAAGTTTTAGAAGCTGAGAAAGAGAAAGCTTTGTCAGAGCTGAAAAGTCTGAGGACTGAGAAAGTCAAACTGGAAACCGAAGCAGAAAAATTGCGTGCAGAGCAGCAGGAATTGAAAGCGGAAGCTGACGATCTGAGTGTCCAGCTGGAAACGCAGCAACTTGCGCTTGCAAAGGAGAAAGAACACACTGCAGCACGGCTGGCAGAATGGAAGAGCCGGGAGGACAGCCTGAAAATAGAATTAAAGCGCAAAAAGGCAGAGGCTCAGACGATTTTCCAGAAACAACAGCAGGAGATTCGGCAGTTAAAACAGCAGTTGGCAGCTTTAAAGTCAGATCATGCAAGAAGTGCAGGACAGAGTAGCCTGGACAGCTTGAAGAATGGTCTGGGACAGATGTTCTTTAAGGTTACAGGAAATGCAGGCAGAAATAGTGCTGGAAAACGCAGCGAAGCGATGCGGCAGTGGGACACAGACAGCTACAGCGAAGAAAGAACGCAGTGGGGATATGCAGAAAATCCTAGCCGTGCCGAAAAAACGCAGGGACAAGCAGATGGCTACAGGGAAAAATCGCAGGAAATCGTAAAAACGGACCATGCGAGTCAAAAAAACGATACGGCAGTCACAGAGCAGGGCGCGCCCGCTGCAGGACAGAACATGACCGTTACGGCTGCAGTCCACCCTGCGTCCAACACAATTTCCGATGTCGCACTCGACACCACATCTGATACAGTTCCGGCGCCTACCGCACCGGATGAAAATAACTTGACCGATACGGTCAATAAGACGACCGACGACGCGATCGCAGAAGCTGAAAAAGCCTGCGAGGACATGCAGGCGGCACAGGAAGCCAAAACGCAGGATTCAGAGAATGCAGATGTACAGCAAAAGCAGCAGGAAAAAGATACTTATTATAAAGAGCATGTGAATACGGTCAACGAGACGATCGCCCGGGCGCAGGAGCGGATTGCAAAAATGCTTCAGGAGCTTCAGACAGAGGTAGAATAAAAGGGAACCCTTTTGGACAGACTAAAGCAAAAAGTCCGGGAGGAAGATTTCCATGACGATGAAAAAAGTGAGCGGCGATCTGGCGAAGAACAGAGACTATCTGGATCGACAGCTGGGCGTTGGGGAAAGCTTTGACGTATTGTACCGAAATGTGGAGATCGGGAAGAAAAATGCAGCTTTGTATATGATCGACGGATTCTGTAAAGATGAAGTGATGCAGAAGCTGCTGCAGCATTTTATCGGAATCACGAAAGAGCAGATGCCGGAGGACGCGGCAGAGATGAGCAGGCAGCTTGTGCCTTATGGAGAGGTCGATCTATGCGACGATCTGGATGAAATCTGCAGGCAGGTGATGTCCGGCGTGACCGCCCTGCTGTTGGAGGGATATGAGCAGGGCATTTTGATCGATGCCAGAACCTATCCGGCGCGAAGTGTCGGTGAGCCGGAAAAGGATAAGGTGCTGCGCGGTTCGAAGGACGGTTTTGTGGAAACCATTGTCTTTAACACGGCGCTGATCCGCCGCAGGATCCGAAGCACGCAGCTGAGGATGGAAATGCTGCAGGCAGGAAAAACGTCCCACACCGACATCGTTTTGTGCTATATGGAGGATCGGGTAGATCAGCAGTTCCTTGAAAAGATCCGGAACCGGATTCAGAACCTGCAGGTGGATGCGCTGACGCTGAACCAGGAAAGCCTTGCGGAGTGCCTGTATCAGGGACGTTGGTGGAATCCGTTTCCGAAGTTCCGATTTTCTGAACGTCCGGACACCGCGGCGGCACAGGTGTTGGAGGGAAATATCATCATTCTGGTGGACAACTCGCCGGCGGCGCTGATCACACCGACCTCCCTGTTTGACGTGCTGGAGGAAGCGGACGATTATTATTTTCCGCCGATCACGGGAACGTATCTGAGACTGTCGCGCCTGCTGATCGCCATTGTAACGTATTTTCTGACACCGACGTTTCTTTTGTTGATGGAATATCCACAGTGGATTCCCAAAGGCTTTGAGTTCATCGCAGTGCGGGATACGGTCTATATTCCGCTGATCTGGCAGCTTTTATTGCTGGAGCTTGCAATCGACGGTCTGAAGCTTGCGGCGGTCAACACCCCGAATATGCTCAGTACGCCGCTGTCGGTCATGGCGGCGTTGGTTTTGGGAGAGTTCAGTGTAAAGAGTGGGTGGTTTAATAGTGAGGTCATGTTGTACATGGCATTCGTCGCAGTCGCCAACTACACACAGAACAGCCTGGAGCTTGGCTATGCGCTGAAATTTATGCGGATTATCAATTTGGTGCTGACGGCAATTTTTGGCGTCTGGGGATATGTTGGAGGAATCGTGATTCTGGCGGTTTCTCTGTTGTTTAACCGGACGGTGAGCAGCAGAAGCTATCTGTATCCACTGGTGCCGTTTCATGGAAAACAGCTCGGGCATCAGCTGTTTCGGACAAGGCTGCCGGCGGCAAGAAAATAGGCCTGGCGCAAGGATGGAAAATGAAAAAGCAGCACTGGCAGCGCTTATGAGAAAATGGTGCGAAGAAAAGGATAATGCAGTCAGGATGGAGTCCAGGATGAAAACAGTAATTGCAATCGATTCTTTTAAAGGAAGCATGACTTCGATGGAGGCTGGAAACGCGGCGGCAGCAGGCGTGAAAGCAGTTTTCCCGGACGCTGAGATCGTCGTGCGTCCGCTGGCGGACGGCGGGGAAGGCACGGTGGAAGCATTGACAACCGGAATGGGCGGACGCATGGAAACAGCGCTGGTAAGCGACCCGCTCGGCAGGAAAATTTCAGCGTCCTACGGTATTTTGGAAAAAAATAAAACAGCGGTAATAGAAATGGCGGCAGCTGCAGGGCTGCCGTTACTTTCCAAAGAAGAACGCAATCCGCTACATACAACGACCTACGGCGTTGGGGAACTGATCTGGGATGCGATTCGGAAAGGCTGCAGGCATTTTATTGTCGGGATCGGCGGCAGTGCGACAAACGACGGCGGGGTTGGGATGCTTTCGGCGCTTGGATTTGAATTTCTGGATAAAAGTGGTCAGCCGGTGCGAAACGGGGCGGCCGGGTTAGCCGATCTTGCGGAAATTCGGAGTGGACATGTACTGCCGGTTTTAAAGGAGTGCACGTTTCGGGTTGCCTGTGACGTGGAAAATTCCCTCTGCGGAGAGCTTGGCTGCAGCAGCGTATTCGGGCCGCAAAAGGGTGCTGATGAAAAGAGCATCCGGCAGATGGATCAATGGCTCTTTTCCTATGCACAGCTGACGAAAGAGCACTTTCTACAGGCAGATGAAAATTGTCCGGGTGCGGGTGCTGCTGGCGGTCTTGGGTTTGCATTCCAGAGCTACTTAGGTGCGCGGCTCGAGCCGGGAATCCGGATTGTATTGGAAGAGACCGGGCTGGAACGCGAGATGGCGGACGCGGATTTTGTCCTTACCGGAGAGGGCAGTATGGACGAACAGACTGCGATGGGGAAAGCCCCTGTAGGCGTGGCAAAGCTCGCGAAAAAGCATGGCTGTACGGTGCTCGCTTTTGCCGGAGCACTGCAGGAGGGCTTTACAGTCTGCCATGAGATCGGAATCGACGCAGCGTTTTGCATTCAGAAAAGGGCAGTCAGCCTGGAAGAGGCGATGGATCGGGACGCTGCGATGCAAAATCTGACGGATACCTGCAAAGAGGCGTTCCGGCTGGTAAAAGCTGTCGTGGGTGTTTCACAATGAGACAGCATTCTATGTCCCATATTGCCGGTGTTGTCCCATAATGAGGTGTTGACAATTATCCCGTTTTAGCGCAGAATATAAGGATGACTGGTTAGGAATGACGAATCCTGTAGAAAGCAGTCAAAGCAAAGAAACGGAGATTTAAGATTGAAAAATAAAATTTTTCAATCGCGAGATTTGTGTTTGTGCGCACTTGACACAAACTCGGCATGCGCAAAAAAGCGTGCGCAGAAATGAGAGGAAAACATGACAAAAATAGATATTGTATCCGGCTTCCTTGGAGCCGGTAAGACAACCCTGATCAAGAAGCTGTTAAAGGAAGCGCTGGCAGGAACCCAGACCGTCCTGATCGAAAACGAATTCGGTGAAATCGGCATCGACGGAGGATTTTTAAAGGACGCTGGAATCGAAATCAAAGAAATGAATTCCGGCTGTATCTGCTGCTCCCTGGTAGGCGATTTCGGAACTTCTTTAAAGGAAGTTTTAAACACCTATCATCCCGACCGTATTCTGATCGAGCCCTCCGGCGTCGGCAAGCTTTCTGACGTTATGAAAGCAGTCCAGAATGCGGGACTTGGCACAGAGGTTGAGTTAAACAGCGCGGTTGCTGTCGTAGACGCTTCCAAGTGCAAAATGTATATCAAGAACTTCGGTGAGTTCTTCATCAACCAGATTGAGCACGCCGGAACGATTATTTTAAGCCGTACAGACGTTGCATCCGAAGAAAAGGTAAAACAGGCGGTAGAGCTGATCCGGGAGCACAACGAGAAAGCGACCATTATTACAACACCGCTGGCACAGCTGGAAGGCAAGGAGATTCTTGCTACTATTGAGGGGGCAAAGGATCTGGAAGCAGAGCTGATGGAGCAGGTAAAGGCAATGCATGACGAGCATGAGCACCACCATCACCATGAAGAGGACGAAGACGAACACGAGCATTGCTGCCATCATCACCATGATGAGGACGAAGACGAACATGAGCATCATCATGAGCACGACGAAAACTGCACCTGCGGCTGTCACGATCATGACCACCACCATCACCATCATGCCGATGAAATCTTCACCAGCTGGGGCTTTGAAACTCCTGCAACCTACACGACAGAAGAGGTTGAGGGCTTCTTAAAAGAGCTGGACAACGAAGAAAAGTACGGCATCGTTCTGCGTGCAAAAGGTATGATTCCGGCAGCAGACGGCACATGGATTTATTTCGACTATGTTCCCGAAGAGAGCAATGTGCGTGCTGGTAAGCCTGATGTAACCGGTAAGATTTGCGTCATTGGTTCGAAGCTAAAGGAAGCAGAGCTGGAAAACCTGTTCAGAAAATAATAGAATACTCTGGGAGCATTCTGTTATCAAGAATAAAAAGAGGAGAACTGTATGAAGCCGGTTTATATTATCAACGGATTTTTAGGGAGCGGGAAGACAGAGTTCATTAACTTTACACTGGATCAGCCGTATTTCCAGAGCTCCGGCAAAACCCTGCTTCTGCTGTGCGAGGAGGGAGAGGAAGAATACGACCCTTACGTTTTAAAGCGCAGCAAGACGATCGTGGAAACCATCGAGGAAGAGGCGGATTTTACTCCGGAAAAGATGGTCGAGCTGGAAAAGAAGTATCATCCGGAGCGCATTATCATAGAATATAACGGTATGTGGAAGTTCCGCGACCTGCGCCTGCCGTGGCACTGGAAGGTGGAGCAGCAGATCACAACGATCGATGCATCCACCTTCCCTATGTATTTTACGAATATGAAATCCATGGTTTCGGACATGATCCGTAAATCCGAAATGATTATTTTCAACCGCTGCGATGGTATCGAAGACCTCAATACCTATAAGAGAAACGTCAAGGCACTCAACCAGACTGCAGAGATTATTTTCGAGGATCAGGATGGGGAAATCGACGAGATTATGGAAGAGGATCTCCCATATGACTTAAAGGCGGATAAAATCGTGCTGGATGACAATACCTACGGCATCTGGTATCTGGACAGTCTGGATCATGTGGATCGCTATGTCGGCAAGACGATCGAGCAAAGACGTCGGAGCTGATTTCTTTGTCCCGGGTCGTATGGCAATGACCTGCTGTGCGGAGGATATGACCTTCCTCGGCTTTGCGTGCGTTTACGATAAGATCGATCTGTATCAGGAACGCGACTGGGTAAAAGTGACCGCAGTAGTCAAAAAAGAATATTTTGCGGATTATGAAGGCGAAGGTCCTGTGCTGTACGCAGAGTCTGTGACAAAGGCAAAACAGCCTAAAGAGCCGGTTATCAGCTTTACCTGATCGGCAGGAAACGGTTATGGCAGAGAGGGATAAGGAACTGCAGCTTTTGGAGAAGCGGTTTGCAGAGCTTGCAGACCGCGCCTGGCAGCAGAATCTGTTTGTTTTTACCGGCTTTTTATCGCTGGCAGAGCAGGAAGTGCTCTGGAGAAGCGCTGCAAAGGCAGGAGTACATATCGAATTATACGGCGGAATGGATGGTGCAGAGCGGTGTATGGGCAGGTTCGGAGATCCGGAGGAATTCGGATATGAAGAGCCGTTTCCGATCTGTGCGGTAAAAATCGAGCCGCTGGCGGAAAAATTTGCGGAAAATTTCAGCCACAGGGATTTTATGGGCGCGATTCTAAATCTTGGGATCGACCGGAGCACGATCGGGGATATCTGTGTGGAGGGCAAATGCGCGTATGTGTTCTGTACGTCTGCGATGTCTGTATTTTTACAGGAAACTCTCGAACAGGTGCGCCATACAAAGGTGCGTTGCGTGCCGGTAGAAAAGCTGGAGGCGCTGCCGGAGAAAAAACTTTCTTACCGGGAAGAGCATGTGGCGAGCCTGCGCTGCGACGGAATTGTGAGCGCGGTCTGGAGACTGTCGCGCAGCCAGGGGCAGACGCTTTTTTCACAGAAAAAGGTCTTTGTCAACGGGAGGTTGACGGAAAACGGCAGCCAGATGTTAAAGGACGGGGACACGGTATCGGTCAGAGGTTTCGGAAAATTTATTTTCCGGGGTGAAAAAAACACAACCAAAAAGGGACGGCTTGTGATCGGAGCCGATCTTTTTGTATAGGAGGAAACTTTAAGTACTCGAAATCACCATCAATAGTGATTAAATGTGTTAAAATATACTCATGGAGGGCATTGTTATGAACACATCTAATATCACTAATTACAAACCAAAAGATTTTGCTGAATTATTGGGTGTCTCAGTCAAAACGTTACAACGCTGGGATAGAGAGGGGATTCTAAAAGCAAATCGAACTCCAACTGATAGGCGTTATTATACTTATGATCAATATCTTCAGTTTAAGGGCATAAATACTGAAAACGATAATCGTCAGATTGTTATTTATGCCAGAGTATCTACAAGAAACCAAAAAGATGATTTACAAAACCAAGTAACTTTTTTACGTCAGTTTTGCAATGCTAAAGGTATCATTGTAGATCAATGTATTGAAGATTATGGAAGTGGGCTTAACTACAATCGTAAAAAGTGGAATCAATTATTAGATGAAGTAATGGAACAAAAAATCAAAACTATCATAGTTACACATAAAGATAGATTTGTCAGATTTGGCTATGATTGGTTTGAAAAATTCTGTATGAGGTTTCATACAACCATAGTGGTAGTGAATAATGAAGAATTATCACCGCAGGAAGAACTTGTACAGGATATTGTATCTATTCTTCACGTTTTTTCTTGTAGATTGTACGGTCTTCGTAAGTATAAAAAACAAATAGAAGGGGATGAGGAAATTGCTAAAGAGCTTCAAAACGGAAATAAATCCGACAGTCGAGCAAAAAATCAAGATTAACAAGACGATCGGCACTTGTAGATACGTCTATAACTTCTATCTCGGTCACAACAAAGCTTTATACGATAAGGGTGAAAAGTTTATGACCGGCAAGAGTTTTAGCGTATGGCTCAATAATGAGTACATTCCTAATAATCCTGATAAAATATGGATTAAAGAAGCATATTCAAAAGCTGTAAAAAAGTCTATTGAAGATGGATGTACTGCATTTACAAGATTTTTTAAACATCAAAGCGCTTTTCCTAATTTCAAAAAGAAAGGTAAATCTGATGTAAAAATGTATTTCGTAAAGAACAATACTAAAGACTGTAGATGTGAGAGACATAGGCTGAACATACCCACTTTAGGTTGGGTACGCATTAAAGAAAAAGGTTATATACCAACAACTAAAGACGGATGGAAAATCAAAAGCGGTACAGTATCCGTCAAAGCAGACAGATACTATGTGTCAGTTCTTGTAGAAATTCCCGACGTTAAGATTGCTAATAATAGCAATGGTGGTATAGGAATTGACTTGGGTTTAAAAGACTTGGCGATTGTTTCCAATGGTAAAACTTATAAAAATATCAATAAGTCAACAAGAATTAAAAAATTGGAAAAGAAACTGCGTAGAGAACAAAGATGTCTCTCACGAAAATATGAGAACTTAAAGAAAGGAGAGTCCACTCAAAAGAATATACAAAAGCAAAAGCTCAAAGTACAAAGACTTCATCATAAAATAGATAATATCCGTACTGATTATATCAATAAATCAATAGCTGAGATAGTGAAAACCAAGCCATCTTATATAACTATTGAAAATTTGAATGTATCAGGAATGATGAAGAACAGCCATCTTTCAAAAGCTGTTGCGTCACAGAAGTTCTATGAATTTAGAACCAAGCTTAAAGCAAAATGTGATGAAAATGGTATTGAATTAAGAGTCGTAGACAGATGGTATCCATCATCCAAAATATGTCATTGCTGTGGTGCTATCAAGAAAGATTTGAAGCTTTCAGATAGAATATATCGTTGTGATTGTGGCTATGTTGAGGATAGGGATTTCAATGCTGCTCTTAATCTAAGAGATGCTTTAACTTACGAAGTTGCATAATAAACGCAAACGTAAGTATGTACTGCGGGCTATCGCAGGAATTTACGACTGTGGAGTGTACACGAACTTGTGAGTAGCGTATTGTTTACAATCGCCAAAGCATACACATCGAAGCAGTAAGAAGTATCCGCAAGGACTTTAATTTCTCGATGTGTTTGAGTATATTTGAACACATTTTGAGTGGCAGAATAGATCAGTGTTTGGGAACAGAGCAAAAGTATCCGCTGAGGAATTAGCGTATATGAAGGAACAATTGGATAATGACAGGGGATTTTTCGAGAATGTAAATGCAAAGTCAAAGCTTATAGAGGCTGATTTTGATGAGCTGGAGAAATCAAGACAGCTTGAGGAGTCATCCCTTAAGCAGCTGAATGATAATGCAAATAATGTTGTGGAATTTTCAAAGGACAGCATGGATGCCATATCGGCCTTAAACGACAGCTTTACAGAGTGTGTAAAGGCGGCTGCGGACAATCTTACAAGCCTTGAGAGTGCGGCAAAGGCAATTGCCACACAGCATGAGGATACATGTGCGCTTGTCGAAAACAATAAGCATTTTACCGCTCCGGCCAAGAGCTTGCCAGAGACATCGGACAGGCTTGAGGAGCATGTGGATAGCTGTGCGGATATAGCTGCGCAGATGAAGGAGCAGAATAAGCAGATGAGTGTTCTCTCACTCAATGCTGCTATAGAGGCGGGCATGCTTGGAGAGCAGGGAAAGCTGTTCGTAGAGGCTGCTGAGAGCATAAGGGAGGCATCTGTTTCATATGACAGTGCAATTGATGCTGTTGAACAGGAGCTTTCAGAGGCAAAAGCTGAGATTAGTGCACTTAAAGAGCAGGTGAGCCACCTTGTAGGGCTTCTAAAGGACAACAATGTTGCCACGACAAAGCTCATGAAGCAGGGTGTGGAGCTCAATCATGTGTTTTCACAGTGTGATGAGATTTCAGTTGACATGATAGAAGCGTGCAGACAGCAGATTGTGTCAATCCGCAATACACAGGAGGAGATTATCAAGTTTGAGGAGCGCAATAAGCTGCAGATAGAAGATGCATACGCAGAAATTTCGACTCAGAGGAAAAATTCAGTAGAAATAAAATCAACTGTGGACAAGGTGCTCGACTACAGCAGGGAGAGAGTAAGATAACAGGACAGATATGCAGACTTTGAGTGTCATGCATTTTTATGAGTGAAATATAAAAAGACATCAACCGGTGTAAATTCCGGATGATGTCTTTTTGAGTTGAAAGCTGCAATTATTAAATCAAACACGAACCTTGCTGTTTGCTGTATCCTGGAAGCTTCCGCTCTTCTGCGGCAGATGCATCCAGTTTTTGATGTAGACCACATTGTACATAACGAAAGCAAGCATAAAGGCTGTAGAAACGTCAAATACTGAGTGCTGTTTGATAAACATGGTAGACAGTATAATCAGAACACAAAGCACTAAGGATGCGTGCTGAACGTGCTTTTTATCCTTGAAATAGCTGCTGTGCATCACCGCAAAATGAATTCCAAGCGAATTGTATACGTGAATGCTCGGAAACAGGTTCGTCGGTGTGTCAGTGGAGTAAAGCCACTCGCAAAGCGCTGTAAACATATTGTGGTGCGTGAAATAATAAGGCCTTAAATTGTGACCATTCGGGTAGAGCGTTGATATAACCAAAAATACGGTCATACCGGTGTATAAAAACGCACACAGTCTGTAAAATTCTTTTTTGTCATGTAATGCCGTGAAAGCAATTCCAAAGGCCACATAGCCAAACCACATGATATAAGGAATAACAAAGTATTCACAAAACGGTATATAATCATCTATCGGAAGATGAATCAAGTGATAATGTGTGGTAACAGTGCGTTCTAAATATCCAAACCAGGTCAGATATATGATAAAGTATGATAAAATCCACACATGCTTGTAGCGGTTGAAAAGCTCTATAAGCTTATTCTGTATTTTCTTCATAAAACCACCTTTTTAATCCGCTTGAAATTATAACACTGAAAAATAATTCAAACAACACCAAAACAAAAGACTTAATAAATTTTATGAAAAAATTAATAATTAAGACCTTATATAATGAGCTTTTTGTGAAATATTTATCTGCAGCAAAAAGCATAGGATATAACCTGTGGGCTAATCGGCATAAAGGATGCTAAAATCCCATGGTGCAAGAGTTATACAATCGCCTGCTGATACTGTACTGTCATCGAAAAGCTTCTTGAGACCGTCTGCATGGCAGGTAACAGTCTGCTCATCATCCGAGTAGTTAAGCAGATAAATGATTTTTTCTCCCTGCATATTGGTGCCGCGCTTTATGACAACGGGATAAGAAGCATCAAATTCATTTTTTGGCTCGCCGAAGAAAAGCTTTAGGGCTTCTATCAGTGTGTCCTCACCAAAAAGTGTGGCAAGATACATGGCACGACCCTTACCATAGCTGTTTTGGGTGATAGCTGCGTGTACTCCCCAGTGCTTGTGCTCATACTTAGCAACAGGCGTGGCAGTGGTACAGTCGACCATCTCCATCCAGTCACGCGCTTTTGATGATTTGCCGCCACAACTTACGGTGACATCGTCAGGCAGGGTGAACTCATCGTACTGTATGCCGAGAGCCTTGTTTATAATATAAGGCTGTATGTCATGGCGTATTTTAAGATGTTCATCCGAAAAAGCAGATTTAAATGTCACCACCATATTGCCGCCGTTTGCAACAAATTCATTTAAGGCATTGAGCACCTCATCTGTTGCGCTATAGAGTGCAGGCACAAGTATATTCTCATATGAAGCAAAAAGTGCCGGGGCGGCAGGAATCACGTCGTACTCAATGTTCATCAGATACAGGGCATCGCAAAGCCATCTGAAAACGGTATTGTAATTGGAGTCGCTTTTGTTGTTCAGCTTAAATTCATTAAGCCCAGTAAGAGAAGAGTTGTCAGCAATAACCGCAAACTTGTTTGTCTTTTTCAAATTTACCAGCCTGTGTCCGTATTTTTTTAGTTCGTTTCCTATGACACTGCACTCCTTATAAAGCCGGTTCGGTCTAAGGTCGTGGGAGAGCACGCCCTTCCAGTAGCTTTCTATGGCATTGTGGATAGAATGCCAGTGCCAGTATTCAACCATGTCTGCACCGTTTGCAATGTGGCTTATGGCCTGAAGCCTCAGTTGTCCCGGATAAGGAAGCCATGGGTGATTTCCGGCTGCCTCGGTCTCAAGCACCAGATAATTATCACCTTTTATGCCCCTTGCAATATTGCCGCAGGCGGTAATCTCGCGGCCGCTCAGACTGCTCTGGGAAGGGTGATATATATCGCAGCCTGCGATATCCATACACTTGGCAGCCTCGTACTGATTGACCTCCGGCTGTATGCCGTAAGAGTAATCGTGCCATTCAAAGTCGAAATTGTGAGTGATGAACTGGTCATCTCTCTTGTATTTTTTGACGATATCGGCCTGCCATGCAAAAAAGTCTGTCACGAGCTTTCTCTGGAATTTTTTGTATTCCGCATCAAGACTCATATTTATGGTACCGCGGATATCAGGAAAGGCATTCCAGTCATCCACACGGTTGCTCCAGTAATCAAGTCCAAACTCCCTGTTAAACTCGTCAATGTCAGGAAATTCATTTTTCAGATATTCTACGAATTTAGCCTGTGCGCATTTGGAACAGGTGTCATAGGGCTTTGTCTCATTGTCGAGCTGGAAGCCAATCACGCAGTCGTAGTCCTTTACCTGCTCCATGAGCTTTTCAATGATAATCTGTGCATGGTGCAGATAGTCAGGGTTTGTGATATCCATGTTCTGGCGGTGGCCGTAGAGCTCTTTGCCGTTATGTGTTACAGCGAGAATATCGGGATATTTTTTTGCAAGCCATGATGGAATAGCATATGTAGGTGTTCCGACAATGACCTTCAGCTCATATTTTGCTGCGCAGTCAAGCATGCGGTGCAGGTGTGTAAAATCAAATACTCCCTCCTCAGGCTCCCATGTGCTCCAGGTTGATTCGGCAATCCTGATAACATTCATGCCGGCATCGCGTATCATCTTAAAATCTGTTTCTATGCGGTCGTAAGGCATATATTCGTCGTAATATGCCACACCATATAATATTTCGTTAAAATTCATTTATATGTACCTCCAATAGTTACACTATAAATATACGTTAGTAAATGAATGGTGTAAACATTAAATCATCAGAAAACAAAATGTTGAGCGAATATGCGTGGAAGAATGAGTCAGTTGCGCAAAAATTGCATGTCTGGGATGACAAGTGTATGAAGATAGGTTATAATGAAAAACAATAGAGTTGCGCAACAAATAAAAGTTGTTCAGTTATTATTCACATTCAGATGAAAGAGGGGGCAGAATGAGTAACAATATCACGATATCAGATGTGGCAGAGGCACTTGGCGTTTCAAAGACAACAGTAAGCAGGGCTATATCGGGGAAGGGCAGGATAGGCGCTGCAACAAGAAAAAGAGTGCTTGAATATATACAGGAGCATGATTATAAACCTAATGTAATAGCCAGAGGGCTTGCACAGTCAAAGACATTTAATATATGTGTGGTGATGCCGGGGGATTATGCACTTGTCGATCTGCCTTTTTTCCAGGAAGCTATAATGGGGATTCAGGAGATAGCAGGTATGATGGAATACGACCTTTTGCTTTGTATAGGCTCAGGCAATGATATGGCGGGGCTTAGACGTATCATACAGAATCATAAGGTGGATGGAGTGGTGCTGCTTCGCACGATGGTAGATGATCCACAGGTGACATTCTTGCAGGAGCGCAGGATACCGTTTGTCACAGCTGGCTCATGCAAATATAAGGATGTAAAGCAGATTGACCATGACCATAGAAGTGCCTGCAGGGAGCTGACATCAATTATGCTCATGCGTGGCATGAAAAATATGGCGCTTCTCGGAGGAAGCGAGGATATTGTTGTAAATCAGACCAGATACGCAGGCGTAGTGGATGCCCATGAGCAGTTTGGAAAGAAAATAAATGAAAATCTTGTATTTTTAAACCTTGAAGGAAAAGCATATGTCGAAAAGGCTGTAGATGATGCAATTGACAGAGGCTGCGACTGTCTGCTGTGTATGGATGATGCAGTCTGTGCGCAGGCCATGAGACGGCTCCGCGAAAGGCATATAAAGGTGCCGCAGCAGGTGAAGGTGGCTTCATTTTACAACAGCTCAGTGCTGGAAAATAATGTGCCGTCCATTACATCGCTTTCATTTGATTCAAAGGAGCTTGGAGCAAGAGCCTGCAAGAATCTGCTCAGACAGATAGAGGGTGAAGAGACTGAGAACAGGACACTTCTGCCGTATGAGGTAGTGTTAAAGGAGTCCACACAGTAAATAGTAAAAGCCGGAGCCGACAAATTGTCAGACTCCGGCTTTTGTTTTATATGGTTTTAAAACTGTTAAATCATCGCCAGATAAACCGTTGCGAGTGACACAACAATCTGGATAATTGCAAATCTGAAAACAACCTGTGCATTTGACCAGCCGAGCTTCTTTCTGACGTGGTCATGGATAGGAGTTGTGGTATTCTTTAAAATATGTATCTTCAAAAATCTAAGAAGAGAAACCTTTACGAGTCCAAGTCCACCGTCGATGATAAGCACGAGACCTGCCAGTATGTAGATGAATGGGCTTTGTGATTTAAGAGCACAAATAGCTATGAATATACCCATGGCTCTTGAGCCTGCATCTCCCATCAAAAGCTTGCTTGGTGTGGCATTGTACCACAGATATCCGAGCAGACATACTGCAAATAATAAAATACAATAGTTGAAGCTGTCAGTTATTTTGAGCACTGAATCAAGCACGAAGAAAGTCATTATGGTAATGATGGTAAGTGTTCCCGAAAGACCATCAACACCGTCTGAACAGTTTGTGACATTGATTGATACCCAGACTAAGATGACTGTGAGTATTCCAAACACAACAGGTGGAATATTTACAGAGCCGCCAAATATGGCAAAGGCGATTGTGCTTGAGTTGAAATGCAGATACACAACTGCCACAACAATGGCAACCGCAAAATCAAGTGCGCCCTTTAAATACTCGCCCCATGGCTTTTCTGCCGCATCGTCAAAGTAGCCTGTGAGCATCTCAATAACTATAAGCACAAGATAAATGACAATCTCCGCATTGATTTGTGAGAAAAGCACTGCTGATATCACAAATGTGAATATAAAGATAATACCGGCGCCTCTCGGCTTCCCGGCTGAAAGCTTTCCGTCCACAGCAAACTGTCTGCCGAGGTCCTTTGGTAAAAATTTATTTAATTTTGCAATAGCAATACATGTGAGTGCGAATGCAAAAATCACACCGATGAAAGCTATTATCGACATATCTGCCGAAGTCAAATAAGAAATCATATAGTCCTCCTTTGATATTGTATTACAACCTCATTCATTATATTAGTCTGATAAAAAAAAGTAAAGTTTTACTTGCAATTTTAAATAATTGTGTTATTATACTTATATGCTTTAAAGCGTTGAAGCATTAAAACTTTAAATTGTAACATCAAGCTACAGTAATATTTATATTTGTTACAATAATATTTATACTTGGAGGAAACAAAAATGGCTCAGAAAGGTGATTTAATGACAGCACGCCCTGATATCCGCGTGCTTGACGCTACCATTAGGGATGGAGGACTGGTAAACAACTTTATGTTTACAGATGATTTTATCAATGCTCTTTATCGTGCAAACGTAAAGGCAGGCATCGACTATATGGAGTTTGGTTATAAAGCATCTAAGGAGCTTTTTGATGTAAATAAATTCGGCAAATGGAAGTTCTGTGATGAGGCAGCTATCCGTGAGATAGTCGGAGACAACAACTCTGATATGAAGATTTCTGTCATGGCGGATGTCGGCAGATGTGACTACAAGAAGGATATTCTCCCTCGCGAGGACAGTGTGATTGACATGGTGCGTGTGGCTACATATGTACATCAGATGCCTGCAGCAATCGAGATGATTGAGGATGCCAAGTCCAAGGGCTACGAGGTAACCTGCAACATCATGGCCATCTCAAATACACAGGAATCAGACCTTGATCAGGCACTTGACATGGTTGCCAAGAGCTCTGCAGACGGCATATACATCGTAGACAGCTACGGAGCTCTCTACCCTGAGCAGATTCGCCGCACTGCCGATAAATACACAGAAATTGCTGAGGCAAACGGAAAGTTCGTAGGAATGCACGCACACAATAATCAGCAGCTTGCATTTGCAAACACCATAGAGGCAGCAGCCCAGGGAGTCAGCCTGTTGGATGCAACAATGATGGGCATGGGACGAGGCGCAGGAAACTGTGCGATGGAGCTTTTACTCAGCTTCCTCAAAAATCCAAAATACAACGTATTCCCTGTACTCAAATTCATTGAAGAGCATATGCTTCCGCTCAAGGAGAGCGGTGCTGTATGGGGCTACGATATTCCATACCTGCTCACAGGACGCTTAAATCAGCATCCATCAGCAGCCATTGACTACATCAAGTCAGGTGAGACACATTACGCAGATTTCTACACAGATTTGCTTGATAAATAAAAATAGATAGATGTATATAAATCAATCCGCTATGCCAGATTTTGGTGTAGCGGATTGTTTTTATGCGCGTGAAAACCAAAGAGTAATGCGAAACTCGGTATTATTATGTGAAACAATAGCCCGACCATTCATCTGCTTCATCATAAGGGTAATATTTCTGATACCCATGCCGGTGGTATTAAACAGAGAGCTTTTATCTGCGATATGGTTTGTTATCTCGATACCTGCATCTTTACTCCGGTAGATAGAGCTTATGCAGACAGGAGCTTTGATATCTGCATATTTGCATATATTGTTTGTTATATTGTTAAAAATCCGTCCGAGGAAGTTTGAGTTCACAGTGATTTTGAAATCCTTCCATATGAGCTTTTCTATATCAAGCGAAAAGCTTTTTTCACGAAGAATAAAAGCCATCTCAGAAAGATAGTCACCTATTGCACTTTCCATATTGCATGGAGCATCAAGCTCAAGAGCTTCTTCATTGCAGGCAAGTGAATAGTCAAAAAGCTGGTCGGTAAGGCCTTTTATTTCGCATATTTTATTGAAAATCACATCTATGTGTTCAGTGGGAATCGCACCCTTTTTATTTTCCATTTTGATAATTTCAGCGTATGACTGCAGCCCTGCGAGAGGAGTGCGGATATCGTGTGCCATGCTTCGTATCAGCATATTTTTTTCATTGATCAATTCGGTTTCAGACTGCTCGACAACGTTTAAAGTGCCATGTATTTGCATGAGAATATGTCTGGAAATGAAAAACAAAATCATTATTGCTGTAATTAAAGTGAAGAGAGCATCACAAATAAGCAAAGCTTTGAGATATTTTTCCTGATAGTTATTATATATAAAAATTTTAGCTGTCCTGTCACTAAAGTTTAACGCTGTAAGATAAACAGATATTTTCTGATTATATAATGATAGATTTTGGGGCTTTTTGAGACATAAAAATTCTGTTGAAACGTAATGTGTTTCATTATCAATGGATATGAGAAAAAATTCGGGCTTTTCTCTTTGAATCCATGTATCAATGCTTTTAAAATCGTTTGACGAAACCTTATTGTCAGACACATATTTTTGAAAGTCTGTAGTATACGCAGCTTGTGTATTGTAAATATAGCTGTCGGAGCTTACATATTCATTTATTATTTTTTCCCCGCAAAGGTATATAGCTGTAAATACAGCAATTGAAATCAATAAAGCTATTAAAAATGAAATCAATAAGCTGCTTATGTATTCCTTATATCCGTTAAATTTATTCTTCAAATTTATATCCCTTTCCCCACACTGTTTTAATCAGGTGGGCACAGCCACAGCCGGCTTCAAGCTTATTGCGCAGATTTTTAATATGAACCATAATGGTGTTATTGGAAAACTGTGTATACGGTTCATTCCAGACGCTTTCAAATATATTCTGTGTTGAAAATGTCTTTGTCGGATGAGAAATTAACAGCAGAAGAATCTGATATTCTTTATCCGTGAGAGCAAGCTGTCTGCCATCGTAACTGACATTGTTGCATTTTGTGTATAAGGTTAAGCCACATCGTTCAATAGTGGATGAAGCGGTGGTGTCTGATGCGTCTGCATTGTCGTAGACGCGACATCTTCTGATAAGAGCCTGAATACGCGCTATCAGCTCCACGTAGGAGAATGGTTTTACAAGATAATCGTCCCCTCCGGCGGAAAGGGCTTCCATTTTATCGGTTTCAAGAGATTTGGCTGTCAAAAAGAGAATCGGAACATATGATTTTTCCCTGATTTTGCGGCATACCTCAATGCCGGAAATATTTGGCATCATTATGTCAATAATCAGCAGATCAAAGGTTGAGTCAAATTTTTTAAGCCCTTCTTCACCGTCATGCGCTTCTTCGATGAAGTAACCTTGATTTTCAAGCAAAATTCTAAGTGCATTTCTAATAGTAACATCATCTTCAATAATAAGTAGTTTATTCATACGCAAATATCTCCTAAGTAGTATAATAATATAAAATATAATAGCACATAAAAATGTAAAATGTGCTTAATTAAATCTAAAAAAATCTGAAGAAATCTGAAATTCTGAAATTACAAAGCTTGTGTTATCTGAAAAGCAATCACATAATAATTCAGAAAAATTTAGAATAAATTAAGCCGATAATTCAGAAATATAGTTTAGTATATAAGCATAGACGTCTATGGTAACAATGCGGTAGTAAAAAATGTAATAATTACAAGGAGGAAGGCCATGAAAAAAAGAATTGTAATGGCAGCATTAGCAGCAACGATGCTTATAGGCATGAATGCAAGTCAGGCTTTTGCATCGGATGATAATATTCCATATAGCTTTAAAATAAAAGCTAATTATGCAAACACATATTCTGATGAGGAGTACAGACAGACTACTAACACACAAAATAAGTGGAAAGTCAATATGACATATTCAGAAGAAGGAAAAGGTACGATAACTACATACTGGTTAGCTGCTTATAATAGTAACCATGATAGAGTTTCGGCTACACACGATATTAAAGAAGGTACTGGCGATTATTATTATTCAGCTTTTTCAAGTGCAAGTCAGCGCGATGTGTGCCTTGGAGCTGAAAACAACAATAATTCTTCGAGTACTTACACTGTTAGTGGATATTGGGATGAAGAGACAGATTAAGTAGGACTATATTTAATAACAGATGCCCGCTTATATGGGGCATCTGTTAGGAAAGGGAAATATGAGACAGCAATTAAACAGAATTATAAGTGATAAAAAAAGTATAGGAATGATAATTTTTATGCTCGTAATTCCAATTTTGGATATTGTACAGATTTATTATCAGGATATTATTATGTGTAATGGAGAAATAGGGAAACCCTATCCGTTATATGTCACATTTTTATCATGCTATTCACAAGGGCACATATTTCAAATGATTTATCTGTGGTTTTTGCCATTATATTTGCTTGTAATAGTGGGAGAAGAGAGTATTGTTGATTATATTACAGGATATAAGAATATATTGATATGTAAAATGGGAAAAAATAAATATATTTTACAAAAAATGAAATCAGCCTTTATCGTCTCATTTACAATTGTATTTGTAGGACTGGGATTAAATCTTATACTATCACAAGTAGTATTTAATGGGGGAACAAATACACCGTTTGATGCAGAACCATTGAAATATGACAGTTTTGTCATGGTAGAAACATTTCTTTTTGAAATAAGCTATACACATCCATTGACAACGAATATAGTCTACATTCTTATAACGGCAATATTTGCCGGTGTTTTGGGAATGATGGGAGCTGCGTTGGCAATATCTATACACGAAAGAAAGATGGTATATGCGTTGACCTTTGCAATCTGGTTCATACCTATTTTGTTTAAAAATTCATCAATGCATATTTTTCAACCGTTTATGGAATATGGTTTTAATGTTGTTGTTCCAGTGGCGATATGGTGTATAGTGCTTTACATTTTAGTGATTATAACAGCTATTATATGGGAGAAAAAAATTGTTGAAGTATAAATATTTAGTATGTGCTTTAATATATGTGGGATTGTGTAGTATAGATTGTTATTTTTCAAATGTACCTATGCTTAATTCAATAGGGCAGATGGGGATAACGGAGGATGTAATTTTCCTGAATATCCACAATTCAGGCAGTAATTTCTGTGGAATTAAAGAAATATTGGTTGTAGATACAATTCCTGTCTTATTGGGAATATACTATGCATTAGATAAAGAAAAAACATATATATTACTTAGATATAAAACGCGGGAAAAATATAATAATAGCCAGATCAGGATAATTATTGTAATGGCGGCAATATTTTCGGCAGTTCGTCAGATAGTTGATTATATTTTTACGGTGTATAGTTTTAATGGTGCAACAATTAAGAAATATCCATTTGTGCTGTATTCTCTTATGGAATTTGTTGTTATTTGGATTTTCTTTGTCGCAACAGGTCTTTTTTACAAAATACTTAGAGATTGTTTACAAAATGAACTTATTGCTCTTATAGGAGCTTTTGGAGTTAATTTTGTGCAATTCATTTTGATAAGATTTTGGCTCGTTAAGTTTTGGATACCGGGTTTAGATGTTGCTGTAGCATATAATTTTTTGGAAGGAAATAAATCGTTTGTAAGCTGTTTGGGTATTCTTGCAAAAAATATAGTAATGGCAATAGTTCTGTACATAGCAGGAATAGTAACGTTTGCAAAAAGGGATATTTTAAGAAATGAAAAATAAGTGGTTAAACATAATATTAATCATATGCATGATTATTATGCAAAGAGTTGTAATACAAATGAGTGGCTATGAGGTATATCAATTACCATTTGCCAGTACACTTTTTATTTTTGACAACCCAACAAGTAATTTAGTGCAAATTTTATATGCATATATACCATTACCATTTGTACTTTTTTACTTTTCGGGTAATGCAAGAGAAATTACAACCGGATATGGTAAGCTTTGGCTGATCAGATCTTATAGCAGAGAGAGGTTATACTTAAAAAATGCTATATTATCAGCAGCGAAATTAGCCTGTATAGTAATAGGTCAGACGATTATTTTTTTAATATGTGATGGGACATGGAATAATTTATCAAGTATAAAATTAATACAGGTAATAGTTACATATTTTGTTGGAGTATGGGCATTGGTACAATTACAATTTTTACTTGAATTATTTATGGATGCCAGTATTTCAAATATATTTGTAAATATTTTTTTTGTGGTATCACTGATAATTGGAAATAACGTACTGATAAATCGTGATTTAAGCCGGATTGGAGTTATGCTTTTCCCCAATATGCTATTTGGAACGCGTAGTGGGATAATTTATCAAAAAAACATATATGTGAGATACGAAACTTCAATTATATATGTGATTATATTATTAGTAGTTTTAAATATTATTTCAATAATAAAATATAAGAAAACAGACATTTACTGAGGAGATGATATAGTATGATACAATTACAAAATGTAACAAAGAGGATAAAGGAAAATACGGTATTGGATAATGTATCGTATACGTTTAAAAGTGGTTTTGTTTATGGTTTATATGGGCAAAATGGTTCAGGAAAGACTATGCTGCTAAGAGCTATAAGTGGTTTGATAAATCTGGATAGTGGAAGTATTTTCATTGATGGGGAAAAGCTGCATGATAAAATTGAGTTTCCACCTGAGACCGGTATTGTTATAGAAAATATGGAATTGCTGCCGGAATGTTCCGCAAAGAGAAATCTTCAGATGCTTGCAAAGATAAAAAATATTGCTGATGAAAAAGATATAAGTTTTTCTCTGGAAAGGGTGGGTCTGGATCCCGACTCTGATAAAAAAGTAAAAAAATTTTCATTGGGAATGAAACAACGATTAAATATTGCACAGGCAATTTTTGAAAATCAAAAGATTATATTGCTTGACGAACCGACAAATGCATTGGATGAAGATGCAGTGCAGCTTATATATAAAATAATAAGAGAGGAGAAGTCAAGAGGAGCGACGATTATTGTAGCCACTCATCATAAAGAAGATTTAAAGGAAGTGTGTGATGTGATATTAAAAATTGCGGAGGGAAAAATTGTTGAGGAAAATGAAAATAAATAAGTATTTTCTTGGAATTGTTCTTATAATCATAATAATTATGTACTTTATGGCTGGAGTTCTTTTCCTGGGAAATACAAGAGAAGATAATAATATGAAAGTTAGTACTGAACAACAGAGAATAGAATATCAGACTTTTAAGTCCGAAACAGAAGGCTATAGTCTTGCATCAAAATACGCAGAAAATCTGCAGAATAATTCTTTGGACAAAGAAGCTATTGATTTACAATTGCAGGAGGCAAAGAAATTTTTACAGGATAATATTAAAGGAATAAGCAGGGAAAGCGATAATTTTGCGCAGATGTTTTATTATTGTGGGATCATATATGGGTTAGATGATATTTACAATTGTGGTGATTATGAATTTGTAAAGGTAGGAATTGAAGTCAGAGGTTATATTATTAATGTTCAAAATGGTGATATGGATGATGAGCTTGAAGCTGACTTATATGATAAGCTGACAAAACTCACTGCTGATGATATACAGGAGGTTGTCGAAGCAATTGATAATTAAAACAAGATAAAAATAGCAAAAATCTCTGGACACTGCAACAAATGGGATATGTACAGTTCTAAATTAACCCATTCTTTTGTAGTGCATTGTAAAACATAGCACGTCCAGAATAGTTCCAATACGCACAATTTTGACGAGGAAGATTACTTGAATAAAAGCAGATAAAAATCAGTTGTAGAAAATCCAAATAATGGATATAATAATAATATAGGAAAAGAGACGAACATAGATTTCTAACAGAAAGGACGTGATATTATGGTAACAACAGAATCTGTAACTATTAAAGTTCCGGTAGGAATGTCAAAATATCTGGTAACTATGAATCCGGAAACAGAGCTTACTCGAAATGCACTGTTGCTGTATCCATATATACTGAATCAGACGATATCCCATGGTCGTGCGGCTGAAATTCTAGGAATCAGAAAATCCGAGTTGATTGATCTGTATGATAAGCTGGGATATTCCTATTTTGATATGACGATGGATGATCTGGATGATGAACTGAATACTTTCAGAGAACTCAAAAAGAAGGAGGCTGCGGTATGATTGTTGTATCAGATACAACACCGCTGATATCACTTCTTAAAATCAATCGTATAGATTTGCTGGAAAAACTGTTTGGCGATGTTTTGATTCCGCAGGCAGTATTTGATGAGCTGACAGTTGATGAACGATTTCGGCTGGAAGCCGATGAGATTAGGCAGAAGAAATTTATCGTAGTGAAGCCTGTCAATAATCCGGAATCAGCCAGTATATTAAAAAGAGCGGCAGGTCTTGACCAGGGCGAGAGTGAAGCGATTGTCCTGTCAGATGAATTAAAAGCAGATCTGTTATTGATGGATGAAGCAAAGGGAAGAAATGTATCAGCTCAGATGGGACTTAGAATCATGGGGACGATAGGGATTCTTATGGCAGCCTATGAGGAACACGAACTGACATCGGATGAAGTCAGAGAATGCGTGAATGGTCTGCAACGTGCCGGACGACATATCGGACAGCGGCATTATCAGATGCTGTTAAGCAGATTGAAAGACTAAATATACTCTGGTTCTATAATAGTATCGTGGTTCTGGATTGGTTCTAAAAAGTTCTGAAACGAGATGCAGGATAGAAAAATTGAAAATAGTAGTAAATCTGACGTCTGTACCATTTGTTCTGGGGCTGATTGTAGAACTGGAGGATTGTTATATTGTGACTTCGAACCGGGAGAGTGGATTCGGAAGATACGATGTGATGTTGGAGCCAAGAGATAAGTGCGATGATGCATTTATTATTGAGTTCAAGGTTCAGGATTCGGAAACAGAGAAAGATCTGGAAGATACAGTGAAAGCCGGGCTGGAGCAGATTGAATATAAGAAGTATGCTGCAACGTTGGAGGCAAGAGGAATTCCGGAGGAAAAGATTCATAAATATGCGTTTGCGTTTTGCGGGAAACATGTTTTGATAGGGAAGTCAACAACAGGAGATAAATAGCAAAAATCTCTGGACACTGCATAAAACAGGAGCCTCGCAGGAGAACTTGCTACAAAATTCGCTGTACGAAGCGGCTTAGCAGCTGTTGGAATTATGTCAAGATACAGCAATGGGGCTGTAAAAAAACTCCCCTAGAAAAAAATCGCCCAGGCCGTGAGGTCTGAGCGATTTTTTGGTATAATTAATTATGCT
>OLOU01000704.1_pt1 | contig 27614 bp, 16 predicted proteins | sample 1672101 | NCBI WGS metagenome assembly OLOU01 (sample SAMEA3136645, study PRJEB25190) | human gut metagenome | biome: human gut; feature: human-associated habitat; material: faeces | place: Austria | collected 2013
AGCTATCTCAGCTGTGTGATGTATCATATTCAACCTTGAAGAATGCTGAGATGCGTGGAAGTCAATTAGGCGTTCCTACGATTGAGCGTATCTGCGTTGCGCTGGGAGTCACATTGAGCGACTTCTTTGCGGAGTCAGGTAGTGCATATACAAAACAATAATCCAAGGGGTCTGTTGCAAAATAGGCTCACAAAGGACGCGGGGACAAAAGGTCAGAGAAAGACCTTTTGCCCCCGCGTTTGTTTGCGCGGGCTGCTATTCTGCGGAAATTGCAAGGCATTTGGACGCAGCAGAGCTGACCCTGACTCCAAGATCAGCGCCCAATGTGGATGATCCAGCTGTTTTTTGCGGTTACGCCACTGCAATCTCAGAAAGATGCGTTTTCAGCCGCCCGTTTTCCCGCTTCATCCATAGCTTTTTGAAGTCGTACGCCAGTACAAGGAAGAAAAGCTCAGTCCGGATACTGGCTTTCCCTCTGGTCAGAAAACGGCGAAAACCAAAGTCATTTTTGAGCAGTCCAAACGCCCCCTCGACCTGGATAGAACGGCACATCCGCAGGTAAATACCATGCTCTGTTGTAATGTTCTCCTGAGATGCCGCTCACATTTCCCAGAAGGTCTTCTTCAGCACGACTTCCTTCGGCTTTGCAATATCCTTTGCCTGACAGCAGGCAGACCGGTGCGGGCAGTTTGCGCAGTCCTCACATCGATACCAGTTGGTCGTCACTAGCCGTCCCTGCACCAGTTCCGTATCCTGTATGAATACAAGCCTTCTGCATTACCTTTCCACGGATAGACGGCTCGGAAGGCTTTTAGGTGACGGCTAAATTCGACATCATCTCTGCTGCTCTTGTAGAATTCGTTCGGATTCTGTTGTGATTTTGGAAGCCTTATGATAGAATATATTCTGTACAATTATAAGCGCTTTCAGAGATTCTATTTTCAACAGGAGGAGCCCTATGTCGGTTCGTTATGACAAACTTTGGATTTTACTAATCAAGAACAAAATGAAAAAAGGCGAGCTGGCCAAAGCTGCGCACCTGTCATCCCATACCATGACCCAGTTAAACCAGAACCGCCTCGTCTCCATGTCTGTCATGCTCCGATTGTGTAAGGTGTTCCATTGTGACATCGGGGATGTCATGGAAGTGGTGGAGGATGAAGTACACTGACCCGTCGTAAAAACGAACAAGAGGTTTGGCCAATGGACAACAACGCAAAACTTCGCCCGCTATATCTGACGAAGATTCTATATGAGCGCACAGATGAGGATCATTGTCTGACTACGATGCAGTTGGTGCAAATTCTCGAAGAGGAATACGGCATCCCGGCGCACCGGCAGACCATCAAGACGGACATCGAGCTTCTGCAGCAGTTCGGAATAGACATCCAGGAAGTGAGGTCTACTCAAAACCGTTACAACCTCATTAGCCGTCAATTTGAGATTGCTGAGCTGAAGCTACTGATCGATGCTGTGCAGTCCTCCAAGTTCATCTCCAAAGAGCGCAGTGAGCAGATGGTCTCCAAGATTGTCACGCTGGCCGGACAACACAAGGCAGAGGAACTGAAGCGCAATGCTTCCGTGGAGGGACGGACAAAATCGGAAAACCGGCAGGATTTGCTGATCGTAGATGCAATCAACGAGGCCATCAATGCGGAGAAGAGGATTGCCTTCCAGTACTTTTCTTACAATGTCCGCAAACAGAAGAAGCTGCGCCACGACGGTGAGCGGTACATCTTCAGCCCCTATCGCCTGATTTGGAATGGCGACTACTACTATGTCCTGGGGTTCTCGGACAAGCATCAGACCATTGGCATCTTTCGTGTGGACCGCATCAGCACCCGTCCTGACATTCTTTCGGAAGATGCCGTCCCGATTCCGGAAGACTTCGATGTCGATGATTTTCTTGCAACCACCTTCAGAATGTACGGCAGCGAGTGCCAGGAAGTGGAGCTGATCTGCGACAACTCCGTGATCGATGCAATCATTGACCGTTTCGGTCCGGATGTGACTATCTATGCCCGAGATATGAGCACCTTCCGCGTGATCGTCCGGGTGGCCATCAGTCATATCTTCTTCAGCTGGATTTTCGGCTTCGGCGGGAAGGTCAGAATCAAAGGACCTGAAGAAGTTAACAGACAATATGCAGCAATGATTCATGATGCAGCTGCGGAATTAGAGTAGAACGAGAGGTTTGCGATATGGGACGCCTGATGGGATCTTCCAATTCGAACAACTACGGCGAACAGATTTTTATTAACAAGGCCTCGGAGTATTTGGATGATACCAATATCATATACTGGAACCGTCAGCTTTTTGGGAAAGAATTCGATGTTTGTATTCTTATGCCCGAAAAAGGAATCCTTGTGGTTGAACTTAAAGGATGGCGCGAGGAGAATATACTACGCATTGAAAATAATGATTCAGTGATTATTCGGACCGATGATGGTGAGGTGTCTGCATCACCACAGAAGCAAGCTCGAGGATATCGTTTTTCCATTGAGCGTCATATTCGTCAGAATATCGGCAAGTTTCCGCTCGTATATCAAATGGTCTGCTTGCCACAGGTATCCAAGGCGTTCTTCAAATCTCGCCGGCTGGATGTGGTCATAGAAGAAAAGTTTACGATTCTCAAAGAGGATTTGAAAGACAACACATCCTTTTTCAATAAGCTGGATCAAGCACTCCGTGAGGTTTGCCATTGGAACAGAGACCCATTTGACCGGAGAACCATGTTGGAGGTCCGTAACCTGTTTGAGACAGATATCAATGTTGAAGAAGATAGCGAATCCGAAAGTGAAAAAGAACTTGCCTCGTCCTATCATCGGCATGACTATTCGCGCTTTTACTATTTCAACGAATTCGATCAGATGTCCGGCAATACCATCAACGATATGGTGGCTCAATATTTGCACGGCTGCAAACTGTACTGCGTCTTCTCCAAGAAAGCACAGATGCTTGCTGTCATCAAAGCCCTTGATACTGCCCTTACGCAAAGGGGGTTAGTCCGTAATCGCGACAACATCGAAATTGCATTTGACGAGCAAAAAAGCCATACTCCTCTGGCTGAGTCTGTTGGGGATATGTTCATGGGATTCCATTGTTCCATGAGTGTATTGAGTGCGCCCTTTGATAAGAATACGACTTCCTTCGCAATCCCAAATGGCAGTTACAGTTCTGCCCAGAAACGCATACTCGAAAAGCTTAGTGAGCAGAGCCAGTTTAACTTTGAGCAGTACCAAGTTGAACATGCAACCCCCGAAAAGAATATTGTCATTCGTGCTGGTGCCGGTACTGGAAAAACCTATACCATGATTTCTCGCATTGGCTTTATCTGCTATACGCAAAATGTCCCGCTGCAGAAGATGGCCGACCGCATTGTGATGATTACATTCACCAATGAAGCTGCCGACCAAATGGAGGAAAAGCTCAAAGCATATTTCAAAAATTGCTACCTGGTAACCTCAAAACCCGATTATCTGCAGATGATCTCCCAGATTGACCATATGCAGATAAGCACCATTCACTCCTACGCCAAGAACCTTATCGCTCAGATGGGTACTTCGTTTGGATATGGAATTGACTTAAGTATTACATCCAGCGAGTTTTATCGCCGTAAAAAGATCTCTGATTTGCTTGATGCCTATATTTATCAAAAAGAAATGGAGCAGGGCAAAAACTATACCGACAAGCTGGGTATGCCTGTTTATGCTATCCGTGACAGCATCCTTGATTTTATCGGAAAACTTCACAACAAGAGTGTAGACATTGGAGCTATTGAACCCCAAGACTTCGGGACCCTTCTGAACAATGAATCTCACGGCGAACTGCATGAGCTTCTTGCGAGTGTAATTCCTGCCGTGGAGCGTGAATACTTTGAGGAACTCATTGAGGACAACAAAATTCACCTTAGTTCCATGATGTCTGTTCTCAATCGTTTTATCAACAATCCGGAAAGCGAAAGCAGAATCAGGGAACTAAAAAAAGATAAACACGCCCAGCAGTTTATGTTCGTCGATGAGTTCCAGGACACCGATGACTCTCAAATCGAGTCTCTGCTGCGTATTTCACAGGTTCTTGATTATAAGCTGTTCCTTGTAGGCGATATTAAGCAGTGTATTTACCGTTTCCGTGGCGCAAAGGAAAAAGCCTTTGACCAATTAGGTATCGCAGAAAATCCCGATAAATGGTTGGAGTTCTCTCTGCAGCGGAACTACCGCACCGACAAGCATTTACTTGATATCTTTGATCGGTCCTTTACCAAATGGGGGAAACTGGACGACGAACTTCTTACTTATGATGAAGATAAGGACAGGCTTATTGGAACACAGGATTATAACGGCAAGTATTTAACCAGTGTAAATCGTTTCTATCGTAGGCTTCCCACCACAAGCGAAGAGATGCGCATCCCAATTCTTGTTGAAGAAATCAAGCGCATTCAGAAGCGTATCCAGTATGAAGAGAGCCATGGCATGAAGCTCTCTGCAAAAGAAAAGAGCATTGCAATCCTTGTTCGCGAAAACTGGCAGGCTGACATGATTCGTACAGATTGTGCCCGACTCGGAATTAGCGTACACACCAACACAGGCGGTGACTTGTATATGTCCCAGCCTGCCATTGATATGCTCACTTTGGTTAACGCGCTGGTACATTTCGATGAGGCCGACTACTTGTACAACCTCGTAACATCGAACTTTTTTAATCTCGACATTCCTAAATCCAATCTGTACGAAATTCGCATGAAGATTCGCACCGGCGGCTGGAGAGCAAAGACGGACGAAAAAGAGCAAGTCAATTACCTTATCAACTTCATGAACCTGATGCTTGCGAACACCGTTGATAAGAATAACAAGTGGGAATATATCGTTGCCAGCCTCAGAACGCAGCCTATTCTGCAAGCAATCCGCAAGGTCTATAACACTCTCGAGCCGTGGAAGCATTTCAGCAATGACCCATGGAAACAACACTATTATCAGTTGAATGTCGACCTTCTATTTGAGCAGATTATCAACGCCTGCAATGTAGACAGACTCACCATCAATACGCTACAGGAACATCTTCATAACAGTATCGTTTCGCAAGTATCTGTCGATAGCAGAACCCCAGCCCAAAATGAGGAAGAAACTGCTATTCAGTGTATTACGGTTCACAAATCGAAAGGCCTTGAATATGGTCATGTAATCATGCCATTCTGCTCGGCATCTATGGACTTCATCAAAAGGACGCAGTTGCAGATCAGCACCACCAAGTATCAAGGTAGATATCGTATTGGATATAGCATGAGCGTGGGCGATTCCGGCGAAACCGTCCAGAACGACTTCTATGATGAAATCATTGAGAAGTCTGAAAAGGCCCGCGAGGAAGCTCGTGTCCTCTATGTTGCTATGACAAGATCAATTCGATCCTTCTCTTGGATTGAGATCCAAGGAAAGCATAATCTGTCTTGGCAGAATCTCATAGAAACGGAGGTCTAAGAAATGCCGTTTAAAATCTACACATACGAAGACCCTTACAAGTTAGATAAAGCGGATTTCTGGAGTGAGATTTCTGCCTTGCCCCACTTCTGCAGTGCACGAACCCTTGTCAATGGCCTCAAGGATGTATTGGGCGATAGTATCAAGGGCTTAATCTGCCCGCTGGATGAACTTGTCCAGCATGAAGAGGTCTACATGCAGTGGACCGACAATATTAGCCTTCGGGTGCAGCAGTACAGCGCTTTTTCCTCTGCTTTCAAGCAGCTGTTAGAGAAGCGCAGAATAAGCAAGCCTTTCCACATGGCTTTAGAGCAGAACCAGAATCATTTCCTCGAAGCTATACGCCTGTTTATTGAGCTTGACATCTCCGCATCTGCTATTGACGGAAGTAAGGGCAATACCGAGCAAAAGCTCTTTGTTCACATGCTCAAAAAGGCACAGGAAAGCTCTCTCTTCCGTTTTCCCCAAACACCTTCTCGCGAGAAACTAAAGGAGATTGTTGTTTCGCTCGCCAAGAAGGAAGTCGAAGAATGTACTGGAACACCACAGGAAGTAAAGCGTTGTGAAAGAGCGGTTGGCGCAACCAAGGAGCTGCCGTTTGACAGCATCGTTGTTCATGGTGTACATCAGTTTACGCCGGTGCAGCTCCGCCTCCTGCTTGCTATGGAAAAGATGGGTATAACCATCATTTTCCTGTTCAATTATCAGAAGAAGTATTCCAAGATTTACTCCTCTTGGAACGATATCTATGGGTGCTTTGAAGTGCCCATCCATCACGATACTGTTGTTGGCGAGTACACACCTCCCACTATGCAGAATCCGAGCAACGCTCTGGCTTGTGCCCTTGGTGAGATATGCGAGGACAGAAATGCCGTAGGTAGTGGCATGCTCAGAAAGTGGTATAAGCTGTACAAGAGTGTTCAGCTTATGGAGTTCGCGAATATTACCGAGTACGCGCACTTTGTTTCCAACCACTTTGATGCTGCCATTCAGCGCTATTCCGAATCGCGTAGCGTCATGGAAAGAGGCAATGATGTGTGGAGTAATGCGGCTGTTCTGCGGCATTTAGATGAGCAGGTATATACTGCAAATCGCGATGTACATACGCTGTTAAAAATCTATTACCCCGAATATGCCAAAGACCGCCATTTCCTCTCCTATCCTATTGGTCAGTTCTTCTCTGCGATTTATCGTCTTTGGGATTATGAGAATAGCAAGATTATCTTTGATGTTAATGCTATCAAAGAGTGCTTGTCCTCTAACATTCTAAGCGTTGCCCCCGGCGAAGTGCTGCTCCGAACTTTCTACAATGTTGAGATTCTCTTTGAGAATGTAACTACATATGACGAGTTTCAGCGCGAGATTGTTGAGGGGTATGCAAAGAACTATGACAAACTGGCTGGTACCCCTGGCAATGATGCTCTTTCTGAGCTCAAAAACCTGTCTATCTACAATAAGTACAAAGTCACCAAGAAGGACTTGCTTGCCCTTATTCGTGCTATCGAAGAGATTAACGAGATAGCCACATACCTTTTCGCATTGGACAATTCTCGCGAGGACTTCATCAACTTTGGTAAGCACTTCCACAATCTTGAAGAGTTCCTCAAGCAGCGTGAATTGGCACTTGCAAATGAGCAGGAGCGAGCTTTGATTACCGCACTTCAGCTGCGTCTGGATAAGATTAAACCAGAACGGTCCACTTTTTCCGGAACATTCCGAGACTTGAAAGAGGGCCTCTACTACTATCTGAAACAGAAGAACGACGAAGATCAAGGCGTTGACTGGATTGTAAAGAACTACGAACAGATTGATGGCGATATTCTGCAAAGCAAGCGCCAGTTTGAAAGAGAGCAGCACAAGGTCTACCACTTTGCCTGTGTATCTGACCGTGACATGAATATGACCGTCAACGATCAGCTACCGTGGCCGCTGACTGATGAGTTTATTCGTGCTGCTTATTCTCCTATTGACCTGCAGTTTCAGGTTTACTACACAGCGCTGGGCGAACGCAGTAACTTCCTCAGATACGCTCTTTTCTACGGCCTGTGCTACAACCGCTGTGATGCTCGTCTCAGCTATGTTAAGCAGTACGGAGATGAAACAACCGAGCCTTATGCATTGCTGACCATCTTGGGATTGAAGCCTAAAGCTGAACTTTTAGAAAGCGTCAACAAGCCTGCCCCGTTCTCTATTTCTGTTGACCAAGAACTTACCAAAGGAATCAAGTATGATCGATTCCAAATGATGGACATGTTCCTATGCCCGTATCGTTTCTTTTTGGATTATGTAATGGAAAACAGCCCGGTCGTACAGGGCAACTTCCTGTATCAAAAGTATTTTGAGAATCTGCTGATCGAAGCGGTATGGAAACGGGTCGGCAAACACAAGCGTTCTGACGCCATGAAATACCTGTCCAAGATTTTGGAACAGGAAGCACAAAAACTTGAGCCATTCTTCAAATTCTGGAAAGCGACCGAGATCTTCGACCTCAAAGCAAGAGCAAGAAACTACCTTGTTCATGAAGTTATTACAAATGGCAGTGGTTTGTTTGTCAAACCATATGACTCCGAGCACATGAATATGCGCAAGCACTTTGGTGCAGCATTGTTTGCGGTCGATGTTTCTGAAGTGGAAAGAAAGAATCCATATCAAGAATTTGAGGCACTTGTACGAAGAGATGGATGGAATAAAATCTATTCTCTCCACCGATTACCACTACCCGGAAATCAGGAAAAAGCAGATATCCTTCGCAATGAGACAAAACTATATCTAAATCAAGCTTGCCGAAAAGACAAGACGGCAATTCCTTCCGATTGGTGTATCTATTGCGTTCATAGAGAGAATTGTATGGAATCTTTCCTACGCAGCGAGGTCGGCATGTCCAGCTCTAGAAATGAACCCTGCATCAATCGCTCTGTCAGAGCAAATGCCCCTGCCAAAGCCACTTTGCCTCCTGTGTGTGAGCAGGAAATTATTGATGTGGAGGCAGTTCCCGCTGAACCTATTGTCCCTGCAACCGCAAGCATTATCGACACTGCACCTGCGGTAGAAGCTCCTATCGTGGAAACTCCTGTTGTGGATGTTCCCGCTGTAGAAGCTCCTGCTTCTGAAGTTGTCTTTGTGGAATCTCCTGCTGCAGAAGTACCGACTCATGTGGATACTCCCAAGTCTCCGGAATTGAGTATCTTCGAGCAGATGTTTCGGCAGATTCAAGAAATGGTGGAGGGAAACCGACAGGAAATTCAGAGTCTAAAGGGTGAACTTGCTGCAAGACAGTCTCGCCGCGAGGATACTACGCGTATTCAAGCTCGATTGGAAGACGAAGAGCACAGAAGCCAAGAGCTTCTGGACAAGCTTGCGGAAACTGAGAGTCGCCTTGCAACGAGTGAAGCACAAGTGAAGAAGCAAAGGGAACTTGAGTTTACAGAGAGCGAACTTGCCGAGCTGCGGAAGTATTCTACGATCATTGTGTTTGACACATGCTCCATTATGAACTGTCCCAATCTTCTCGATGGAGTAAACGATGGGGAACTGGTTGTGGTCCCCAAGGATGTAAACAATGAGCTTGAGCACCACAAAACAAGATTTGGCGCGGATGATCGAAAATTCAAAGCGCAAAAAGCTATTACGGCAATCTTTAATTACAAGAGACGCTTCCCGCTTGCTTATGCAGATGGCCTGCCTAGTTTAGTTCCCGAAGCCTATCGTGCAAAAGCTGACGAAAAAGAGCAAAACGATAACAAGATTTTGGCTGTCGCACTCCGCTATAAAATCTATACGGACATTCCGGTGCTTTTCATCACCGATGACAGAAGCCTTTCTAACAAGGCATCTGGCGAGGGACTTGATGTGTGGACATCCAAAGACTTTCTTGCGCCTCCCGAAACTTCTTTCGATGATGAGAGTCCTACCGTCTCAGGAACGCCTGCGCCTATTCCTGAACTGGAAGCGCAGATCGCTGAGGCAACGGCAGCGGAAACCCCAGCTCTGGAAAGCAGCGAGGAAGAACGACTTGATGCAGAGGCCGCAGAAACCAAAAGGCAAGCGAAAGCCAAAGAAGAATACCTTGCACAAAAGATCAGCACAAAATTGCTTCATTTAGAGGCAAGCCAAATTTCGCTTCTGCAGAATAACGGTATTAAAACCATAGCTGATTTCATGGCTCAGACAGAGAATAGCTTTGCCAGCATGAAGGTCAAAAAGGGCATTCCTTTTACAGCGCGATTTTTGAAAGAGCAAGAAACCATTCGATGCAAACTTGAGAATCTATAATATTGCAGGAAACCACCGATGCAGCCTTGGTTTCTTGTCAAGCTGAGAAAGGAGAGCTGCGTATGTTAGTAGGGTGTTATTATCGATGCCCCATAGTCATTGAAGAAGGTGACAAAGACCATCCCCGTTTCTATGTCCTTGCTCAGCTGGACGAGTACAACGAAATTGCCGATGCAATTAAGGTCAAAATGCACGACCTTTTGGGTAGTAGACAATACTATGAGGAAATCTTTCAGCATAATGTGTTCTTTGCTCAAGCAGTTGCTCGTTGTGAGGCTAGTCCTGGTGGTGTCGTTGATAGTCGATGGGGACGAGGCATAGTCGTGTCTCGTGCCTCCGAACCCTACGCAGAGGATAAGCCCTATTGGTATTGGATTAAGTTCCCCAACGGTAAGTATGCCAAGGAATGCGAGACCGAGCTGAAGTTTGACTATTCACAAATGAATTACGCGCCGGACAAGCAGCTTCGGGCCTATGAGTTTCAGCATCCCACATGGTTTATCAACCACCTCAAGGTAAGCAAGAACCTTCATCTTGTGAATAATGCCACTTATGGTTTCCGAGTTCTGGCCGGTTGCCGAGCCTTTTTGCTCCCACATCAGATCAGCACAGTTGCCCGATGCTTTGAAACTACTCCCGTCCGCTATATGTTGGCAGATGAGGTCGGCTTGGGCAAGACTGTAGAAGCGTGTTCTGTTCTCAGCATACTAGCAAGTGAGAATAAGGACCTCCGAGTGTTGATTGTTGTGCCGGGCGCCTTGGCAAGTCAATGGAAAAACGAGCTGCATTACAAGTATGGTTTAAATGCAGATATCAACTCTCCTCGTTCAAGGATATGTTTGCTTTCCATGGAGGATATCGGCAAGTCTTTGCTGACCCTCTCTACTCCGTGGGATCTCGCAATCGTAGACGAAACACATAGACTGCTTGCGAATGATGCTTGGTACAACCAAGTACAAAGTCTCAGTAGAAGAGTCAAACATATTCTGCTTTTGTCTGCCACTCCCATCCAGGATAGAAACGAAGAGTATCGCCGCCTCCTTGCGCTTCTTAATCCGGAGCAATATGAGAATATGTCTGCAGAACGCTTTGCGTGGATGGTCAAGAGACAAAAGCGGATTCAAAAATCCGCCAACTTACTTTTGGGTTATCTGGAGCGTTATGATGAGTACACTGAAATCATTATTGATGATCTGAACAACATCGCGGAGGCCTTGGAAGATGCTGCGTTTGAAAAAATGGTTCAAGAAATTGACCTGAACGCAGAAGATAAAGGCCTATCTAAAGTCAAGCAGGCATTGGCCTATATTTGCGAGAATTACCGAATTGAAAGAAAGGTAATCCGCAATCGCCGTCAACTGATTTCGGAAAAGATGGCGAAACGAACTTTACATGCTATTCCGTACACTCCATTGTCCCTCAATGAAAACTATAACGAAATCGGTGCAATTCAGAATACTCTCGCGTATCTTTCAGACAATGGTGAGGATGATGAGAATTATGTGACCGAAACTGCCATCCCGCTCCTTTCTGCTCTGTTCAGCAGCCCTTGGGCCTTTGAGGATGCTCTTCGCAGGCTCAAAATCGACGATGGCATATTATTGGAGAGCGCGGCCGCTTGGCGACGCCAAGCGGAAAACGAACACAGCTTAGTCAATATAGCTCTTGACGAAGATCCTGATTTGATTAAGGGCCGCTTGATGACCGCCATGGACTATATTGATCAGGAGACAGATATCCTTGACGATGAAAGCTGTAAATTGGTCGTGTTCACGGCTCATAACGCTACCCTCATGGAGTTCTTGAAGCTGTTCAATGCAAGGTATGCGGATATGGGCGTTCATGCCGTAGCTTTCGGCAATCACATGGAGCGCGAAGAGCTGGAAGACAGCGTGTATGCTTTCCAGAATGACCCGGAATGCCGTGTGATTATCTGTGACGAAACTGGTGGCGAGGGGCGAAACTTCCAAAATGCAGCTCAAGTCATTCATCTTGATATTCCTTGGAATGCCAATGCCCTTGAGCAGCGTATTGGCCGTTTGGACCGCCTTGGACGTAATCCGGATATGGATGTAAAGTCGGTCGTTATTTATGCAGATACCTCTGTTGAGGAGCAACTCTTCCATATTTGGAAAGACGGTATGAAGCTGTTTGAACAGTCTTTGAGTGGACTGGAAATCATCACCGGCGAACTGAATGAGCTAATTATCGAAGCTCTGTTGGATGACTATTACACTGGACTTAATAATGCGTTTGATGACATTCTGGACCAAGCAGAAGAAATGCGAGAGAGCGTTGAAGACGAACAGGATTTTGACCTTGGGGCAACTTTGTATCGTCCACTGTCTCAAGGCATTGATAATGTTCTAAGTATATATGCATCCGAAGATGACGATCTGTTCGCTACCGCTATGATGGGGTGGGGAAAACAAGCTGGACTAAATCCGGAGAAGCCAACCAAGACCGGTTTGATTGAGTTCAGAGAAAGCAGCTTTAGCGTAAACGCAGCAAGGCAGTCTCTTTTCATTCCTCCAGACTGGAAACGATACAGCAATACGTCAATCATGCGAAGAGAAGGAAAGATTCTTGGTTCCTTTGATCGAGGAACTGCGGCTACACGGGAGGACATACTATTCTTTGCACCCGGCGATGCCGTATATGACTCAATTATTTCTAACGCTGTTGGCTGTAATCGCGGTAGATGCGCCGGCATTGAAACGACCGGCACGTACAATTATGACGGCCTTGTTTACATCTACAACATTGCTCCCGAATTGGACGAACTGCTCGAAAATGAGATGCCCATGCAAACCTTGGCTCAATACAAGATGTATCTCCCGCTGAGGCAGATTTTCGTAGCAATACCCCTTAACATAAAGAGCAAAGAGATTCCCGAAAAAGAAGTAGTGAAAACGCTACTTGCGTTGCGTCCCAACGACGCTGGGCATGTCGGTCGCAGAAGTGCTGGCAGATTGTCTATTTCCCCGTTGGAGCGTTTTATCAGCCTAACTCCTCCAAGTACATGGGAGCCGTTGGTAGATAAGTATTCTGCATCTGCCTATGCCCGTGCCCGTGCAAGGCTTGAAAAACGGTCTGATCTCGAAGCTGCCGAAAAGGAAATGCAGCGCGTCTTGAACGGCTACAGAGCTGAGTGCATCTACTTTGAGCGCGACATGCCCGGCGTTGAAGAACAGGAGCGTCTGTTCGATATGACGCTCCGCGCACTTAAAAATGCGAAGCCTGTATTGGATGCAGTATGTTTCTTGAGGGTGAGAGCTAATGGACAGTAAAGAGGTATTACAGCAGTACATAGTCGGCGCGATGAAATCCAAGAGTGCTATTGCAGAACTTGAAAAGAATCTCGTTGACACTTCTACGCTATTGAAAATGCAAGAGGCCGCAAGGTCACGGTATGTGATTGGCTTCATTCGGCGCATCATCCAGTTCAAGTGCGATGAGGCATCCGCGAAAGATCTCTGCTTAAATATCCGTGACATTGTTTTAGTGCTTGGTCGTATAAGATTGACTGAGAAGCTATTCAATGTCGTACGTGAGTATGGTTCAGAGTTTGATCTCGTCTGTGAAAACGATCTACAAGTGTCTTGCTTGCAGCACATTCCTGAATGGCTTGAGCCTCATCAGTATGTTGAGGATGTTTACGCCCTTCGCCATAATGATGGTATTGAACTGGAGAGCGCTTCTTCCGGTGACGCAACATTAGCAAAGCACACTGGCTTTAATGCATACAAAAGTTTTGAGCAGAAAATTGCAGTTCATACTGCGTTGAATTTACCTAACGGTTACACGCTACTTGTCTCACTGCCCACAGGCGGCGGTAAAAGTTTGGTAACTCAGCTGCTGGCAAGCGTTTCCGAGGGTTTAACCGTCGTTATTGTGCCTACCGTTGCGTTGGCCTTGGATCAGTATCATGCCGCACGACATAACTTGACCGCAGACCCGGAAATTTACTGCTACCGTGGTGAACAGTCCGAGATAGAGAGGTCTGCAATCATTAAGGCTTTGAAAGAAGAAAAAGCCCGGATCCTTTTCACTTCTCCCGAAGCTATTTTGAAAAATCCAGAACTGCGCCGTATCCTGGACGCAGCAGCGAAAAAACACTACTTAGCCAATGTTGTGGTGGACGAGGCTCATGTTGTTCCGGACTGGGGCGTGTTTTTCAGGCCCGACTTTCAGATATTCTCTATCGTGCTTAAAAAATGGAAGAGAGAGTCTGATGAGTTTATCCGCACTTTCCTGCTTTCAGCTACACTTTCTGATGATGTAGTCGACACATTGTTTGCACTGTTTGGCTCTGAAGGAAAAAACGCGCAGGTTCGTTGCGATGCGCTGAGACAAGAACCGCGGTTTTACTTCTACTCGGCCAAGTCCAAAAAGGAGCAGGATGACAAAACCATTGAGGCCATCAAACTCCTGCCAAAACCTATGGTCGTATATGTTCTGGAACCGAGAGAAGCGGAAGATTTACAGAAAAAGCTGCGTCAGGCAGGCTACAAAAACATTCCAACTTTTACTGGCGAAACAAAAGAAATTGATCGAGACGCAGTTTTGACTGGATGGAAGAACCACGATTATGATGTCGTGATTGCTACCTCCGCATTTGGTATCGGTGTTGACAAACCAGATGTAAGAACAATCGTCCATGCTTGCTGTCCCGAAAATCTAAGTCGTTTCTATCAAGAGGTAGGACGCGGCGGTCGAGATCAGCTCCCTTCGCTCAGCCTGTTTATCCCATATCAGGGCAATGATAGCGAGGGCGATGTGCGTCGTGCACTTGGCCTCGTCAACAAACGCGTACTCACTGTTGAACGTGCTATTATTCGTTGGAAAGGCATGCTGGCCAGTCCTGACGCGATGATTAATGCCGATGAGTGCGTTCTGAACACTTCTGCTACCCCTGCAACAATGACTGACGAGGAAGCGGAGTACGCAGGCAACCGAAATGTGGCATGGAATGTAAACTTGCTGCTGTTCCTGCACCGGACAGGCTTCATCGATCTACTGGACGCAAGCTATGTCTTCGACAAAAAATCCAATCCACCCAAAAAGTATTACACAGTCACAATCAAACTGCTGCAGCCAGATGTTCTCAGTGATGATGACAGCCTAGCAGCAGCGCTGACAGAGCCCCGTGCCCGAGAGTATGAGGCTCAGATGGCTGGATACAGAATTATGAGCGAGCTTGTATCTTCTCCAAAATCCTTGTGTTGGGGGCGTGTTTTCAGACACCTTTTCCCACTTTCTAGAGAGGTTTGCAATGGTTGTCCTGCAGATCCGGAAGGTCGCATCACAAGCGATGATACCTACAAACTGCGAATGAACCCTAATATTAAACTCCCTCCCGCACGGCCTTCTCGTCGTCTGGACAGGAATATGGGGTCTTTCAATGAAATGATAATCAGCAGGCCATCCAACGGACCTTGTAACGTGGGAGAGGTGGCTGTTATTGCGGAAAAGGCTTCCCAAAACGGAATTGGTGCACTGGTTGTTCCTAATCGTTTGGCAAGTCAGATTGTGTATGATGGTATTCTTTTGAATTACGACGAGTTCTATTATGCGGTTGCACATTGTCCGTATTTCTTCGCCAAAGGTGTTGTTTGCATCTTCGACGGCGATACAGGAACCAATTTCTCACTGTACAAAAATCTTGGAAAACTGGATACTTATGGCTACCGCAAGGTGCTCTATTGCAACGAAAATACTGTCGTTGCCAATGGCGGCAAAACCATACGAGAGTATAGCGACGGTTATCCTATTTCAATTCAAAAATTTTAAGGAGGTATTCGTATGTTCAAAGTAAATCCCGATGGCATGCGAATGGAGCCTACACCGGAGCGTGTGATTTCAGTATGCCGCTTAATTGCCCATAAAAGCATGACCCGTGACGAAGTCCGTAAGGCAATGACTTTGGGTGGCAATGATGAAAAGGAGCTCGATCAGATCAACAAATCGGTCAATGTTGCGCTTGAAGAACTGTCCATCATCAAAGCGCAGGCCGATAACTTGGTATTGGCTGTTGATCCGGATGTAATTGCTTCGCCTGCAACCTTTCGTCGGTATGTAAGCTCCCGTGTTTTTGCTGCCAAGGATACAACCTTTCACATGTTTACCAAATGGCTGATTTCTCAAAATGAGAGAATCTTTTCTCTGAAGTCGTGGGAAGGGATGGCGAAAACTTGCGGTTCCGAAGTAAAGGAATTGTCTGCATTAAACGAAAATGCCGTTCTTGGATGGCGCTTTTGGGCCGCTTTTTTGGGCCTTGGCTATTTGAGCGGAACCATGATTATCCCTAACATGAAACTACGGCTGGAAGATATATTGGCAACTACTTACACCGAGAAGTTCAGGTATGACGAGACAATTCTTGCACAAGATTTTATGCTATGGTTAAGTACAAAATTGCCCGAGGTTGAGATTGAAAGCAAACTCCCTCTGGCCCTCTCTGCAGGATTGCGTACCCTTCATGAACTTGGGCTTATCAAGCTTGAAATGTGGTCTGACTCCACACCAATCATGCTCCACTATGTTGACGGTGATCCCATCAATGGCTTCACACATATTTCTGTGAAGGAGGCGATTAACTCATGAAGTGGGAACAATATCGTTCTGTAATGGAGCGTTATGCAATAAAGACCGACGATATGGCAACCGAAGACGCCTATTTCATGTCTACCCATATGCCGTTTTCGTCTCTCGAACTCTTCCGCGGTGGTTATTACGAAGAAGGGAAAATGCCTGCTCCCACCAAGCTGATGAGTGAGGATGAGGTTTTTGAACAGCTAATTTATAACCCGGACAACGAACACCGTATGATCATTGTCCGGGGCAATCATGGTACTGGTAAATCACATCTTATCCGTTATCTGAAGGGTAGGTTCGAGAGGAGCCCCTCTACAGTATATAATCCTGCTACGGAGCAGTTGGTTTTTCTGCGGCGCCTTAATAACTCTGTCCGTGGAGCTTTCTCGCAGTTGTTGGAACAAGAAGCAATCAAAGATCCCGATATAGCAGAGAAACTTCGTAAGTTTGTTGCATCTTCTGATTCAAAGGACGAGAACTCTTTCAAGACGGAGATTCTCTACGCCTATATCGCTGCTGTTCGAAACGATGTATCTGGTGAGAATTATAAGCCTGTAAAATGCCGCGACATCGCCAGTTACCTTGCCGATAGCCGCGTAAGTGAGTATCTTTTGCGTGAGGGTGGCGCAATCTCAAAGTGCTATAATGTCATTACTGCGCCGAGCAATCAGATCCTTCAAGATACTACAATCTTTACCGATGAAGATTTTAATGTATCTAAAATCATTCGTGCCGTTATGAAGCAGGGTGACCCGCAGGCATCTCTCTTTGCTTCTTCTTTGAAAGGTGATGACTTTGAAATCACCAAGCTTATCAACTATTTGAATGGCTTCACGAGAGAAGTCATTCAGCGTTGTGCTGATATTTCCAGTGAAAATGCTGAGACAATTTTTGCACAGCTGAGAAGAGATTTGAAGAAACAAGGCAAGAATCTTACGATCTTCATAGAGGACTTTACTGGTTTTACCGGTATCGACCAGGAGCTTATTACAGCACTCTCCTATGAGCATGGCGGCGACTACCAGGATTTGTGCCGCGTTACTTCTGTCATTGGTATTACAAACGACTACTACTATGCGTTCAGAGGTAATTTCAAAGACCGTGTAACCCATCAAATCGAAGTTACAGATCGGTCGTATGGAACAGATGAATTCATCGTTCAGATGGCTGGCAGATACTTGAATGCCATTTATAGCGATCCGGCAGATCTTCGCAGTTGGTACGAGTCCGGAGCTGATCTGGATGACTTGCCGATTAGTGATTTTGCTCCTCCGTGTGATTGGGAAACCACGACTATCAAAGGAAAGCAAGTTACGCTGTATCCTTTTAACCGCCACTCGCTGTTAGCTCTGTATGAAGCACTGGCAACCAAGAGCCCACGAATGTTCTTGAAGAATGTTATCCGTGCTCAGTTGAAAGAGTATTTTGACGGCAAGTTGTATGGTGACGGATGGTATTTCCCAATGAACCCCAGCAACGCTCAAATGGCGAATGACCCACACAGTTCCGCTATCGACCGTTTAGAGAATATCAGTACCGACGACAAAAATCGTTTGAAAGCAGTTTTTGCAATTTGGGGTGATGGTTCTGCAGCCGGTGTTAAAGAGACTGATGGCACCTTGTGGTTCGGCGGCTTGCGTCAGGCTTTTCTTGCAGATATTGGCTTGGAAGCGTTTTCTGGCATCGGTGAAATCGTAGACAAGACTACAGGAACAGCTGTATCCTCAGATGTCCAGCCCAAGCCTGTTACGGATGGTGGGGAGAAACCTGATCAAAAACCCATTGTACCGGAGCCGCCGAAACCAAGACCTCCTGTTGATGTTGCAACAAAAAATTATTTGAAGTTTAAGAGTGACATCACAGCGTGGTTTACGAAGAATGAACCGTTGAAATTCGATGCGGATTATCGCGGTTGGCTTCGTACTCTTGTTCGTGGTGACTCCAAGCAATGTGGCGCGATTAACTGGCAGGATATTGGTGTCCCGGCCTATATTGCAGAAGAGCGTCTGTCTGATTTGGGCTGCTACTACATCGACGACCAGAGTGCCCCTGCAAATGTCGATAAGGCTATTGTTTACATGGACAGGAGCTCTGAAAGCCGCGACGCTCTGATGGCCTTAAACGAGCTGAATTATGCGAAGGGATGGGACTTTGAGGACGCCGCCTATTATCAGCAGCGATTGATTACATGGCTGGAACGTAGAAGATCTCAAATTATCGAAAAGGTTACTGCGACTAAGCAGGGCGCAGAATCGCTCCCCGTCTTGGAATGGTGTCTTGCAATCCAGTATCTCAAAGCATGTATCTTGGGACAAAAAGTGGACACGAGCTCTCCTCATGCGGTGATCAAATCATTGTTCAAGGATTTTAAGAAGGATGACAACATAAAGCGCGATACCCGTGAGTGGAATGATATGATTCAGTTCGTTCTCAACCGCAAAGCAGATTTCGAAAGTGCTCTAATATTCTTGAAGCAGGCTTCCGCAACCACTATGGGTGCGGTCCATTTTGCCGTTGATCCGAACACCAAGTCCTGCTTTAGAGCTGACGAGCTTGTTGCAGCAGTTGAAAAGCTGATGGCAGTAGATTGGGATATTGAAGCAGAGTTGCCCAACAGTATTCCGCAAAAGCACCTTCTTTATAACCCCGCTACGCTGCTTAAAGCACTCTATCCCAGCGTCAAAAAAGCAATGGCTGCGGACGCACAGGAAGCTGCAACCGTTGTCGGCAAACTTGAAGGATACATTGGTAAACTCACACAGGAAAACCTGATTGCTGCATTCTCGGCCATCCAAAGCCTGTTCGCAGTATTTGCAGCAAACGGAATCATTGGTAGTGCTGAGTTGCGAGTGAAGTATGACAAGCCACCCATTGACACAGCAAAGGATATCTTAGCATATGTAAAGCTGATTAACGATGCTGCCGGTGCCTCTGCTGTAAAGCAACTGACTGTATACGCTGCAAATCCGCTTAATGCTCTATATGTTATCCTGCGAGATATCCAAGCAATTGCACAAAAGGCCGAGCAGGAAGAGGCAAAGGCACAAAAGGATATTGTAAATGCGGGCGGCTTTGCCGGTACGGATGCATTGTCCGAAGCTGCGTTAGCTTCTATGGATGCGCTGTGTACTCAGCTTGAGAATATGGAGGTGTACGAAAATGTTGCTAACTGAGACAATAAAAAACAGCACCTCCGCCATTAAGAAGCGCCGTGCAACAATCGAAAGTAAACAGCATGCAGAAACCTATGCAAGAGCATTGGCCCAACTTTCTCAATCAACCGGAAGCATCAAAGACACTCTTGATTGTGCCAACGCTATAAAGGAAAGCGGAATAGTAGAAGCGCCCGTCATAGACGAAGCAACCCGTTCCGATTTGCTTGCTTGTATTAATGATTGTGGCAATGGAATCTCCGAGATGAGACTATCCATGGACGCAGTCAGACTTTTGAAGTCCAAGGGTGATGCGTTTGCCACTCAGATTAAGATTGTTTGGCGGGATGCCTCCGCAAAGTATTCAGATGGCTCCAAAGGCTACTTATCCATGATCGGTGGCCTGTCCAGCAACCCCAAACGAGCCACGGAACTTGCCGATAACATCACAAAAACTGTTGCCGGCGAACCGTCCATCAAGGCTGTGAAGAAATTAGTTGCTGACGTATCTGAAGCGAAAAAGATAGCTGATGAATTCTCTTTAAATCCAGAAATTGAAGTTTTCCTGAAGAAAGTTTCATCTCTGCAGGCAACTGTTGCCGATTTAACACCTGATATTTTAACATGGCTCAAAGGAAAAAATTTAACGAGTAAGTTAAAAATCAGATTCTAAGAGGTGTATACAATGATTAAGGTGAATTGGGATGTTGAAGAATTAGTTGCCTTGATTGATGTATATCGAAGAAGCGATGAAAAATCCGCTGAACAGATTGAGGTTGAGCTATTGGCTTTGTCAAAGGCTTTTGTTGAACGCGCCGAACGGCTTGGTATAGAACACGACGAAAAATACCGTAATTTGAATGGTATGAAAATGATGTTCCAAAATGTCGCGTATGTGGCTTCAAATGGTGATCATGGTATGTCTGCTGCAAGTTCCGCGATGAGAAAAGTATATGATATGTCAAACTCTTCCCCAGAAGTATTCGATTTGATTCTTAAGGAATTTACGAAGCGTTATCTAACCTGATATAAAGCAAGGGCCCTGTTCCGTAACGGTACAGGGTCCTCAGCATTTTCATGTGATTGATTTTATATAATCAACTAATGCAGAAAAATCAACTGCTGTATTATGATTCCACGAAATACGGACTGCTTCGCTAATGCGTGCTTCATCCAGGCCCATTGCGGTCAAAACATAGCTTGGAGTATGGCTGCCGGAGTTGCAGGCTGAGCCATTTGAGAAAGCATAGTCTTCCTTTACTGCGAGGAAAATTCCCTCTGCATCTACGCCACGAAAACTAATGTTAACCGTGGATGGCAAACAATACTCTTGATCTCCGTTCAGAGTGTAGTTCAAACCCTGTATTGCCTCCATAAAGTTCTGCTTAATAGCTTTGCACTTTCCCATATGGTCAGATGCTTCCTTGTTACACAGCTCCGCTGCAAGGGCGAAGCCTGCAACCAAAGCGACCGGAGTGGTGCCAGGACGATAGCCGCGTTCCTGTTGGCCACCATACATAAGTTGCTTGACCGGAGGCCGTCTATATGTGCGGTCACGTCGTATAATTAATGCGCCAATGCCTTGCGGCCCGCCAAGCTTATGGGCCGTAATACTTAGCATGTTGTATTTGGCGTTTCGTAGGCTGCCGTTCAGCTTACCAAAGCCTTGCGTAGCGTCCACATGGAAATATGTTTTAGTTCCCGCCAGAGCCGCACCGACCTCTTCAATCGGCTGGATAACGCCAGTCTCGCTATTGACATGCATCATTGAGACAAGCAGCGTTTTGTCGGTCACAAGATCGAGGATTTGTTTAGGCTTAATTCTTCCAGAAGTATCCGGAGAAACAAAGTCTACAACGCAGCCTTTTTCCTGCAGATGCTTCATAGATTCAAGAACAGACTTGTGCTCAATAGAGGTCGTGATGAAATGATTACGTCCGCTCTCAAGGGCATAATCAAGCAGGCCTAAAATGGCCATGTTGTTGCTTTCGGTAGAGCCGCTGGTGAAGAACACATCGGTGCTATCAACAGCTAAGATCTCCGCAATGGTTTTTCTTGCCGAGGCAACAATCTCTTTTGCGTCTGTGCCGAAGATGTGAGTCCTGCTATCGGCGTTTCCGTAGTGCGAGCGATACACATCGACCATTCGCTCCAAGACTCTTTCGTCAATCGGAGCAGAAGCGTTGTAGTCAAGATATATGGCCATTATGCTTCCTCCTTCGGGAGAGCGGATTTGAGAAGATCGGAACAATTTTTCAGAACATCTCTTGTGCTGTAGTGATTGATACCTCTGTTTAAATGCAGTCTGAAATATTTTGCGAGAGTTTTTTCGTCATCACCAAGGCCATCGTTGACGCAACGCTGCCTGATGATTGCTTCATAAATTTCAGAATACTCACCGGCAAAAGTAGACCAATCCATTTCAACATTGCTGTCAGACAGCGGATCGATGCCCCCTGGAATAGAAGACTCAGCCAGTGACCAACACAGCGCCCAGCGGCACAGGACATTCCAGTTCTGAATGCCTGTTTTTGCCTTAATGCGAATAAGCCTGTCTTTTTCAGGTTGTGATAGTTTGAAGTGTTTTACAATCATGGATTACACCTCCCCGAAGTAGCCATGAACAATAGAGGTACATTGCTCCTCTTCGCGGTAGAGGAGAGTATAGTAATCGACCACATTATCACGGACAAGATCGAGATATCTGCCATAAACTTCTTCGTCTGTGGACAAAACCATGACCTGTGAACTTGCTGCAGGCAGGTACTTCGTTACAAAGTTCGCTCTGTGGGAAGAGTCCAAACGCGCCATGGGCGTGTCGATGATGACAGGAGCTTTGTAACCAGAGGTCAACGCAAGTGCCCAAACGATGGCTACCGCAAACATCTGTTGTTCACCGGCAGAGAGCTGACTCTTCAAAAGCTCGTTACCATCCAAATCCAGAATGGTTACATCCAAGGTGGTTGGATCAATCTTGATCTCACTCACCAACGAATCCTTTTCAACAAGCTCGCGGAAGCATTTGGTTGCTGTGCTGGATAGTTTCGCCACCTTTTCGCGTTGTAGACGAACCTTGAACTCTCGAAGAACTTCAATAGACATAGCTGCGTACTTCACGATACGGGCATTGTCATCGTTCGCCTGTTCATTCTCTGCAATGGCTTTAATTAACTGAATGCGCTTTGCAACAAGCATTTCACGCTGACGCTTCAAGCTCTCAATACTATCCAACTGCCGCTGATATTCTGCATCTGCAAGAGTCTTTTCCCCCTCAACTGATTTGAGCGCATCAAACAGCTGCATAGCCAAGGTTTTCTCATCCGCAGCTCCCAAATGTGCATCAAGACTCATCAGTTCACTCTCTTGAGCGTCAACATGGTTGACGAGAGAATTGATGCGCTGGGTGAAGCTCTGGAATACTTCTGCGATCAGGCGCTGATAAAGCATCATGCTTGTTGCGGACATATTCTTTATAGTTTCCTTGGTGGCGCTTTCGGGAATGTGCCCAACCAAGACCTCGTTGATAATGTCCTGAACAGCTCTGAGATCTGTCTGGCTTAGGCCACAATTGATAAGCCTTTCTAGAATCTGCTGGTGGAGATTCACAATAATCTTGTCAGAGTAAAGCTTGGCTTCAGACTGCTGCGAAGAGAGTTCGTTATCATAGGACTGCGTAACCAAGTTGCGGCACATGAAGAGCGGCGTAGAAGCATCTACAGCCATTTGAAGGATTTCCTCATTCACCCTTTCAACTTCAGAGGAGATTTTTTGCATTTCCAGTTTAATGGCATCCCGATTGCGGCTAAGATCACCACCGGATGACCAAAACTCTTTTTCTTTGGCTTCCAGCTTGGCACTCAAGGTCTCGCGCTTGCGTTCCAATTCATTAGCTTGTTTGGTGGCATCTGCAAGTCGAATGTCAATGTCAACAATCTGCTTTTCAATCTCTTGATAGCCTACATTCTCTTCGCTGTGTTCAAATGCGGCAAGTGCGTTTTTCTTGCGTCGAATTACCTCGTCGGTGTGCTCGATAGCCTTCTCGATGGTAGAGACACCAATCGCGGACTTGATTGAACTCTTAATCTGTTCAAATGAGGTATCATCAGCAAGCTGAGTGATTTTCTCGTTGTTAAAGAAGAAAAAGCGAGCAATGCCAAAGGGTAAAATCTCTTCGATGTAATAGCTCCAGCTCTCACCAAGGTATTTATCGACTACGCCATCTTTTTCAACGATAATCTGTTGTTCTACTTTCTTGCCTTTTGCTGTCCAGGAGCGTTTGATGCGTAGCACAGTACCGTCGTCAAGGCACAGAGAAACTGCGACATATGTCTCTTCATCAGTAGCGTGCTTGTTGATATGGTCAAGCAGAAGCTTGTCGTATGAACGAGCCTTTTCCTGTATGTATTTCAACGCCTGTTTGCCATAAAGAGCAATCAAAATAGAGTCATGAAATGTTGTTTTACCTCTGCCGTTCAGCCCGCCAACAAGTGTGATGTTACGATTGCCGATCTGATCGGTAAGACACATCTCGTGAGTGCCCTTGTATATACCGAAATTATGAAGTTCAACTTTAGTAAAATACACGTTCACTCACCTCAATCCACGAGATCATCCGGATTTGCTTCGTCCGTAATGCCGGAGATTCTAAGGGCACGAGTAGAAGCGATACTCTCTGCATCTGCCTCGTCTTTGTAGAAAGCCTTTTTGATTTCTTTCTCGAAATTCAGAATAACATTGCGTTTGTTTGAAATAGCAGCGGCTTTTGCTTCTGTATCCAATAGTGCCCTCTGCATTTCTGCAAGCAACTGCTCGTTGGGGTACAGCTCAGCACAGACTTCTTTTAGAAGCTCCGCTTCTGTAGCTCCAAAGTATTTATTCTTGCTGATGGTTCCATCAGAATACTTCTTGCCGGTAACTTCCTCGTAGATCCTGGGCAAAGAATCATCAAACTCGTGGAACTCGTCAAGCCACAGCTGACGAATGAACTTGAGCTCTTCCATAGTAATCAGAGGAACATCTTTGATTTCATCTGGACCAATTTCATGAACAAGGAGTTCGACCTCAAGCAATCTACGAAGGAAGTATTCACGGGTCTCTTTGGTATAGGGACCGTGAACAAGACGGTTGTTGTGCCACTGAAGGCGACCATCTCGCTTTCGGAAGTCCCGACGGTCACGGTCGGTCTGCCAGTCCCCATACCCGGCGATTTCGTTACGGAACTCAAGCATAGGAAGCATCCATGCTTTTTCTTCATCATTTTGAATCATGGCCGCCATAGACTTATCCTCTGTAACCATCGTGCAAACCCAACAACCAAAACGGCTGTTGCCGCAGCTGGGGGTAGAGGAATCAATGACAAGGGGACATTCACCGTCAGCAGATGCGCCGCTATACATGGCCAAAAGATCCTTGTTTGAATGCCCCCAAGGATTAGGAACTTGAACAAGATACTGCCAAACATTGTCGTTCAGCCAGTTTTCAATGGGGGTAAACACATAGGAGTTAGGGAAAGAACCGTTGGGACTGAGATGGGCTCTGTAACGCTTCTTTTCATAACCCTCAAGAACCGCCTTACGAACAGCGCTCTCGGCTTTCCGGGAACCAAGAACCATGATGGCCTCACTCTCAGCATCGAGTATACTCTTGATGAACCGGTTAGAGGCATCGATTTTCATCCTATCCGTACACCAACGAAAGTCGCGGCGGGGATAAGGGTAACCCCGGCCAATTAAGTTGACCCAAAAGGTGTTCGTTATGGCTGGTGTCAGTCTGTGGGGAACAATGGGCAAACCCCGTTCTTTCGCTGCCTGCTCCATTTTCTTGAGGGACTCCGTTGCCCATATTGCTACAACAGGAGACTCAACCAGAGTATCAGTGCTAATAACATGAACGGTTTTTTTGAGCTTTTCCTGGGGCAACTCCTGGAGAGCATACCACACAAGCTGAACAACAGCTGTAGAGTCCTTTCCTCCGCTGTACCCGCAAATCCAAGGAATCATGTCCTCTAAATACAATTCTTTAATTGTTTCGATAACCGATCGAATATCTTCTTTGGTAAGGCTAGCCATCTTCATTACCGTCCGTTTCTATTAAGACTTTTTCCATATAACTTGACATAGCTTTTTGCGTTGATCTATTTGCAGCAACTCGACCGTTTACAAACACGAGGTTATCCCACGCAGGATTTGTTTTTCTCCAGTCGATAATAGATAGCTTTTCAAGATAATTTGCCCAGGTTTCAGGGAAGTTTTGAATCAATGCATTTCCGGCGTGTCCCAGTGCAACAAGCGTGATACTGAGGGAACAAATATAGTCTTTTCGCACAGCGGATGATTTCATCTTTCCGGACTTGACCATATTCCATTCACTAATGTTCCTCCCGACAGCGCTCCAATATTCTTTGGCCAAATCAATTTTGTTTTGTGTAGATAAACTCGAACCGTTAAGGAGCTCGCTGGTTGCTGTGCATATCGCACTGAGTGTAAATAGTGCCTTAGAGCGGTTAGAAATTGCAGTACGCTCCTTTTCAACCAAGCCTTTGAATACACCAACTTCGTCGATAACTCGTTTTGCAATAATCGAGGACTCTTCGCGAGAATTGAAGAGAATATTGATCGATTTAGTTGGCTTAATAGCGTAACGATTCAAATCGGAAAACATCTGCTGCGAACGAAGCAATCCTTCATCTCGGTAAAAAACAACAGAAATATGTTCGTTCTTTAGGGATGGGTTCATTTTGATGGCTTCGGCGATGGCGGCCCGCCTATGCTGGCCATCATTGATAAGAAATCGAGAGGTCATTGATATACTGATTGCCCCAACTTGTGGCATCATCTCATCTGCGGGCATAAATTCCATATTTCCGTCTACAGAAACGGTTAATGCAGAAAAAACATAGCTATCAGGATTGGACAATATGTAATCTCGAATTTCAGGAATGCGTGATTTATTTAGGATGCGTTGAGCCCTGATTTCGGGTGGAAGATCTTCGTCAGCAAACTGAAAAATCTTTGACATGACATCTAAGGGAACCATTGAGATATAATACTCACGTTGGGCTTGTGTCCCCCTAACTGCAGGGAATACATAAGCTGCAGAATCCATTTTACACATCCTCTCCATATTGCGTTAGTCACAAAAATGAGATGTCAAAAATAATTATACACGATAACGGAAGTCTTGTAAATGGGTTGAGTTTATTTTTTGTTTGTCTTATAGAAACGAACAGATACAAACATAGCCCGATTGAGGCGATGCCTATTCTTGGCGTTTTAAGGCGCAAGACCCCTCTAGTTCTACTTGGGGGGAAGAGAAACAGCTTTAACATGAGTAAAATCTTATATTGCGGTATGCAGGTAAAGATTTGGTGCCCACATTTCCTTATCCTGTTTTTCTCACATCGGCCTGCCTAGAGGTTACTTTGCCAGAGGTTGCGCTAAAGTTACTTGGTTTTACGGAAAGAGTAGGCGATACGCCTTCTCTGTCTGTTGCCAAAACCTTGCAGCATGATAGGAGACTATTTGTGGTTCTTTTTCTGTCTTGATCTCTGATAGAGTGGGCTGTTCTGGTGGGTCCATATTGAACCCCTCCTCGGTCCAGCAAATAGATATGATCCTCCCTTGGCGGAGCGATACAGTCTTTCTCTTTATTTGGGTAAAGTGGTTGGTATCATATTATGATACCAACCACTTTTGCTTTATTTGAGCGTATAGAGATTGGAAGTATTACTCCCATTGGGACGATACCGGGGCAGCTTGGCAAGATAGCCGTGCTGCTCCAAATCTGCCAGCGCCCTCTTGATGGTACTGCGGGAGAGATTCATATCTCTCGCAATCGTCTTGATACCAGGCCAGCAGCTTCCCGCACGATTGGACCGATCCTTGAGGTACATATAAACGGATACAGCCCTGGGCGGCAGAAGCGTGTCGGCGTAAATGCTGTCAAAGAAGCTCACCGATCCACCTCCTGCCGGGGAAGATTGTAAGGGGCGCGCTTGTGCGGCATACGGTCATAGTCGATGTCCTCCGCCACCACCATCTCCTGCACGGGCGCGTCGTGGAGCTGCCCCTCGCCCTTAACGGAGCGGGTGGTCTTCTGCTCCGTCAGCTTGGGCGGATAC
>OLOU01000705.1_pt1 | contig 27526 bp, 20 predicted proteins | sample 1672101 | NCBI WGS metagenome assembly OLOU01 (sample SAMEA3136645, study PRJEB25190) | human gut metagenome | biome: human gut; feature: human-associated habitat; material: faeces | place: Austria | collected 2013
CCAAAGTCTGAAAATGATGTACGATTACAAGCTACACTTGGCAATCAGAACCCCACGGGCTTGCCCGTGGGAGTAGTCAGCCTGAATAGCTAAAAAGTAGAACACACAGTTCTACTTTTTTACATGCTTTCTGCCAGATGCATCTGGAATATTTAATTCTGAACGGTATTTCGCAACTGTTCTTCTAGATATTTCAATACCCTTATCTTTTAATAGATTAGTAATTTTCTGATCACTTAAAGGCTTGTTCTTATCTTCATTATCAATAACTTCTTTAATTGTTTCTTTGATAGAATCAACAGAGTTATCTTCTGTACCTTTTGGAATAAGATCACTTAGAAGAATAAAGCCTTTGTCACAATATATGTATTTATCTTTGACGGCTCTACTGATTGTAGATTCATGTACTCCAAGCAGCATTGCGATATCTTTTTGTAGTAATGGATGACAAGATCCTTGATTCATAAAGAAGTCTTGCTGGTAATCTAATAAGAAAACCGCAATATCATATATGAGATTCTTTCTTTGGTTAAGGCATTGTTGGAGCCAAGAAACTTGTCTTAATTTGGATTCTATATATTTCTTAGTTTCTTTATTCTCATCAAGAGACAAATAGTTTGTATTAATGTTTATATCCTTATAAATCACAGGATTTAATTGAACTATACCATCCCTGATTATAATATCGGGCACAGGATAATTGACTTCAAGAGAAGAACTATAGTTACTAGCTGGACGTGGATTTAATGTAAGGATAATTTGCAGTAGTTCTCTTACTTTGTTTTGTGATATACCAAGTTTCTTGGAAACAGCATGGTAGTGACTTTTAGAAAGGTCTTCTAAACATTCATCTACAAGTATTTTTGTGAGATGAATATCTTCTGTTTCTTTGAGGCGCTCTAATTGAAGAAGGAGACATTCTTTTAATGTATTAGCACCAAGTCCAGGAGGATCTAGCTTGGATAATGTATCTTTAGCTTCTAAATACTCTTTTTCATCACACTTTAGATAAGTACAGATATCATTTATTGAGAGACGTAGATATCCATTATCATCTAATAAGTCTACAAGAGATTCTACTAATTCCTTATTGTGTATATCCTTATTAATTAGCTGCCAGTGAATGACTTCTTTGAGTGTTTGTTCAGTTTTTCTAGATAAACTATCGATATCAAATTCTTTTCCTACATCAGAACTTGTTTCTATCATTTCATCAGTATCTATTAATGGATTCTCAAAAGAAATCTTCTCTATGTGGGCAAGAAGCTGCTGGACATCCATTTGTAGAATTTGATTCTTTTCAATCTGTTTCTGATATATTTGATGTTTTTGACTATGTTTAAGTTCAAGCTTCATCTAAGCCTATTGGCTCCTTAATGACTTTACTCAATAATTCATACAATATAGATAATTCATAATTATCTAAATGAATACGGTATTTCTTTTCTACATCCTGGAAAACAATTTTTGAGATACGATAGAATTCTTTTTGTGATGGATTTGTAGGTTCTTCTTCATCATCTATATCATCTGCAGTCATTAGACGTTCAAACATAAATGCGATATGCATATAGAGGTTTAATCTTATATGACCTGACATTTCCATCTTATAGTAATCCTGATAACGATGAAGAATTGTTTCTACATCTTGAATAACGACTGTAGGATTGAGGAACTGTAGTCTGCTGACAATACCTTCAATTGTAAAGAATCTTACAAATTCATTCTTTGTTGCTTCAAACTGTTCTGGTGTGACTACACTTCTTAACGCATTCCATAAGTTTTCTTCACCATGACCATCCAATATATCATAGACACTTAACCAAGGCGTAGAAATACCATCATGAAGAGGAGATGTTGTGAGAATCATAAGAGTCTGATCAAAGTTCTTATGATCATCTTCGTTAATTAAATCAAGAAGTTTCTTGTATTCCATAGTTACAAAATCAAGACCACAGTCTCCCAATGTCTTCTTCATGATTTCCTGTATCTTTTCCGCAATACCTACACCGGACATACATGAAATAATAATATTCTTATTCTTAGATAATCCTTCAAAGAACTGAACATCAAAGCTATTAATTCTTTTTGTGCTTTCTACAATCTGTTCAAATGAACCATGACCTAACATCTTTAAGCCAACATCTAATGCGATTGCGGTAGAAACGTTATTAATAATCAACAAATCACCAGATAAATTATTTTTAATCTTTGAATACATACTACTTAAAGATCCTGTATCTACAAGTAAGATGAGTCCTTTACCCTTAGCAGAATGTAAGAGATAGTTCTGTACCTTTTCGACAGTCTGATCAAGTGTTGTATCCATAGGCATATCAATACCTTCCATAATAAAGGTACCACAGGCCTGATTGACAACCTTCGCAATACTAGAAGCTGTTGTATCACCATGGGCTGCAATAAGACCATTTAATTCTAAAGATTCGCTAATATATTCATGAATAGCTAATGCAAATAAAAATGAAAGATTATCTTCTAGATGTAATTCATACTTCTTTAATTCAATAATGATGCGATTTGCAACATAGAAAGCTCTAGGGCATGATTGTTCAAAATAAGTTTTAAGTTTCCATTCCTGTTCTTTTTCAATATGCATTTCATTGAATGTTATATAAAGTAAATATAATTCTTTACCACAGGAATCATTCATTTTAACACCATAACGAATCAATATATCCTTACAGACCTGCATAAAGAAACGCTGTTCTGTTGATCTAATATAAGTAGGATTGATTTTTCTAAGTATTGCACGAAAATTCAAATAGAGCTGATCTATCTGACTCCACGATGCAGATTCTATCTTGTGAAAAAGATTCATGATTTCTGTATGGTGTTCATCATAATATTCCTGATGAATACATTCTTTAGGCTGATTCCATATAACAGATATTTCCATATTACGTTCGGCCTGGAATCCTACTGTATTAACTGGTATATCTCCACCTGCATGAATCAGTTCTGCTTCAGAAATAAGAAGATCATCTTCTTTACCATGTTTGAAATAAGCTTCTGCACAGCTGACCTGAATCAAGTTTCTTAGTCTACCAATATTACCAGGGAACTTAGAGAAACAAAGCATCTTAACAGCACCACTAGAAATAGTGAGGTTCTTTTTAATCTTTTCTGCTTCTTCTTTATAGAATGTTTCTATGAGTTCTATGCGTTCCTGTAAAGGACGTTCAGTAATGTTAGGAATACTAATCTGTAATGTTATTCTTCTTCTAAATGTTTCTAATAAGACTTCTTGTGGGTTTTCTGTTGTCGCAAATATGAATCTCACATTTGAATGTCTCCATTTAGAATCACCAAGAGGTCGATATTTACCTGTATCCATAAATACAAATAACTTTTCCTGGTTTTCAAATGATAAACGATGTACTTCATCTAAGAAAAGATAACCACCATCTGCTTCCTGTAATAAGCCTGTTTTATCAGAATCAGCCCCTGTGAAACTACCTTTCTTATAACCAAGTAATGTAGCAGAAAGAAGTTCAGGGTTATTGGCATAGTCTGCACAGTTTAATACGACAAAAGGTGCTTTTTTATCGATACTCCCTGTCTGTAATGCATGCTTATAAATGAGCTTTGCGATATAGCTTTTACCTACACCACTTTCACCAATAATAAGAATTGGAAGACCATTTGGTGGATAAGAAACAGAGGCTTTACACATTTCTACTATTTTCTTATGACTTCCTGTTGCACCAATCATAGAATCAAATACTTCTGAATCTAATTCTTCTTCGACAGGTGCATTCTGTTCTTCTTTTTCAATATACCAGTAAGTCGGTCTTGTATCTGTTTTCTTTACTTTTCCCTCATCAAAAAGCTGATTTAAATAATGCGTCACAATCTGTCTACTTAAATGTAGATTGTCTGCAATCTGAGATGTAGGAATCTTTTCAGACTCATTTAAGCATTCTTGAAGTGATATATAAACCTTATCTTTTACATCCATCATGATACCTCCTTGCTCTTAATTAATTATAACTTGAAAACTGTTAGAAAACAATTTAATGCCAACACGCATGAAAAGGAAGATATAGGGATATCTTCCTGTCTGACTATCTTGGGAGTCTTGCTCTTCTATTTGGGAATTCTTTATCGAATCCTTCTTTATGATCACAATACCAATAAGCGACTGTACAAACATCATCCTGTCTTTCATATAATGAAAGATCATCGTTACCAATCTGCTGTAATGTGACTTTGATATCTTCATCAAAGGCAATTGGATCTAAGATATGGAATCTATATAAGCCATGGCGAGGAAGGCTGTCATTACCAAAGGCATGAACAGCATTCAACTTACCTGTTTCAAATCTTTCTCTTGTTTTATCCTTTGTTGAATAGAATGGATACCCTAAAAATAAGTTAGAATATGGTTTAACTGAAGGTCTTCCTAATTCATCTTTCTGATGGAATGCCCAGGCACCACCAAAGTAGTCTTCTGAACCTGTTGATGACACTGTTGGATAATCTTCATCACCATCAAGATAGAACTTAAATTCTCCTTCGCCCCACCAATATCTTTCAAGTGCAGTTAAGCCAAGGTAAGTACCTACATAGTAGCCTTTACCTTTTACATCATCTAAGATGACATAGTCTTTTGCAAGCTCAGTCTGACGTTCTCTACGCCAGTAAGCATGGAAGTATAAACAGTTTTCAGGTAAGGCATCTACTTCAGCATAATTGATTGTATAGAAGAATGATGTAATATCTTTTGGATGTTCATTTGTCATTGTAATGACAGCTCTTTTTGCGAATGGCATTTCAAAGTAGCTGTTCATTCCTCCAGTAGGATTAACTACGATTGGTAAAGAAGCGACATCACATCTTTCACCAAAACCATTACAGAAGAAATCACCAATAGGAGCTTCTACTGCAGGTGTATCACTACCATCCCAATAGATTCTCATAACAACATCTCTCATGACGAAGCTGCCTTTTTCAGTGTTTTCACGGATTGTCATCCACATATGTCTAATGATACCTGGACCTTTAATATCCGCAATGACTGTTTCTTCACCCATAGGTAACTTAATGCTTCCACGTCCTTTTCTTGATGGACCTAGGGCACTTGCTTCCATACATGCTTTGCCTTTTTCACCAGTTGGGTTTTCTGGTGATACAGCTCTAGAACGTTCTCCTTTATAAGTCATGATATTACTTAGTAAATTCATAATCTTCTCCTTCCTCTACTGCATGTTGATTGACAGTAATTGAATAATTATTTTTATTGGTAATATGAATGTGCTGATCAGTTACCTTGATATCAAATCTTGATTCACCGATATGGAAATCCTCCCAGAAGAAGTTTCCAATAAATTCCTTAGGATGAATCGTTAAGTGTTTATTTGGTGCATCATAGTTGATTCCTAAGAATTCTGTAATGAACAAGATATAGAAGATACCTGAGGCCCATCCACATTTACCACAGCTGTTCATTCGTGTGACATCTCCAGTAAGTGCCCCTACTTTATAAGGCCACCACCACCAGCTGCCATCTAGATCAGCTAATCTTTCTAATTCTTTAAATCTGCCGTGTTCTCCACTCCAGTTTTCTACATTATCAGCACCATTCAATATTGAAATATATCCAGGAAAAGTGGCTCCGGATTGATTTCCCCACTTAATTCCTCTGCTCAGACAACTATAAGTAGGATTCTCATCACTTGAACTAAATTGTCCATAATGCGTTGTTCTGTCTCCTGCTTCATAGCCATAATAATTCAATAATGTAGTGTCTGATTCTTCACCATCATGCATTCTTAATGTAATAGTACCGTCATAATCCACATCAGTTAAGAACTGAAGTCCTTGATCAAGCATCTCTTTACGATAACATTCATCAGACATATATTCTTTTGTATGTGGATCAAGTGACGCAATACCTTCTAGGAAAATACGATGACCATTTGATTCTACAGTCATATATTTTTCTATATTATTCTTGATTGCATTGGCTTCATTTTCTAATTCAATCGCATATTCTTTCTCATCAAAGATTTCAAGTGCAAGTCTTGATAGGGAACGACATGCACGATATACACAGATGTTTGATCCTGTATGATATGTGCCAAGGGAGTAGGCATCTGAAATCCATATACTGTGGTACAAATGTGGTTCATCTGGATTTCTAGAAGTAATGACTTCATTCAGGATTTCCTTCATCTGTCTATAGAGATCTTCGTTATCTAAAAAGAAATGTTTATCAACAAAATAATCATAATATGCACCAGAAAGAAGAATCACTGATAGAGAATTACTTAATGAATGGAAGATGCCACCTTCAAATTTAGTACCTGGGTATTTGATACCATATTGGGCAAACCATTTTATTGTTTTTTTACATAGGTCTGGTTCAGTCATTGTATAAGGTAGGCTGGAATAATACATATCTTTATTCCATATATGAGGAGTAACGGGGTAAGTGCCCCAATTTGAACCGAGTATTTGATTATACCCATTCATGGCGAAAGCACCGGACGCCTGTTGATAAGCTCTTTCAATTAAGTAGCCCGCCATTGGGTCATCATCAAAATGGACTGTACCTATGCATTGTTTATAATACTGACGTGTTTCTTTGAGCCATTCATCAATACTTCTACTAAACAGCTTCTGTGTATCCTGATATGCATTAGGATCAGTGAAAGCAATCATGAATTCTTTTTGAGAATGAGGTGGTAAAGTAAATGAAATACAGTTGTGAGATTGTGTCTCACGGCATTCTATTAATACATTTCTTGTATCAGAGTATTTCTTTTTATAAAGAGAAGGAAGTTCTAAGACACCTTCTCCTTCTGTATCGCTTTGGTTCTCAACGATAATAGCATACATCAAACTACTTAATCTTTCTCCATCGTGAGTAATAGGTGCACAAGCAATTAAGCTTACTGTTCCATAGTTAAAATGATGAATACTTCTTGGAAAAAGATTATCTGCAAGATCAGATACGACATCTACACTATCAGATTTTAATTCAGTTCTTTTACCATTCCATGTGATAGAGACAGAAAGATCATGTTCCTGGACAAAGTCTTTTCCTACCCATACACCTGGTTTGCTTTCCATAAGGTAATTGTGATGAAAGAAGGTAAGGTTGGAAATAGTTCCAAATTCATCAATGTTGGCTTGAACTTTTTGATTGGACGAATCAAATGAGAATGTATCATCTGGAAGCTTATTGCGATAATAACTGATTGTGTTGTCTGTACTATAGATTCCATTCTTGATTCTTAGCATATAGAATGGATTGCATTTCATTGTATTCAAAGCGACCTCCTGCGGTATTTATTAGCAAATACCTAATAGTGATAAAACGATTCCTAATGCAACGATACCAAAGATAATAGCGATAACGTTGACTTTCTTGTTTAATAGCTTATAGCAGCCAAATGTCATTAATAATGGAACGATACCTTTAAAGATACTATCAAGAGCTGATTGAACATTCATTAAAGACTGTCCCTTCATCTTGAATTCAAGAACTGTTTTAAAGATAACAGTATTGCTTGTCATAGCACCTACCATGATTAAACCAACAATACCAGCTGCCTTTGTAAGGATTTCAATCATGCCATTAGCATATAATTTTTCAATATACTTAGCACCTAAAGAGTATCCTAAACATGCACCATAGTATCTGCATAAGAAGTTTGGTACGTTGAATAATACTAAGAAGATGATTGGAGCAAGAATGTTACCAGCATTAGCAAAACCAATAGCAAGACCAGCACATACAACTCTCCATACACCCCAGAATAATGAGTCACCAATACCAGCTAAAGGACCCATTAAACTTGTTTTAATAGAACCAATTGCAGCAGCATCAAAGTCTGGTTTTTCACTATTTTCTTTTTCCATTGAACCAGCAATACCCATTACAAATGATGCCATAGGTACTGTAGTACTGAAGTAAGAGACATGTCTTGCAAGAGCTTCACGTCTTTTCTTTTCATCATTCTTATAGAAATGGTTGATAAATGGAATCATAGCATAACAGAAACCAGCACCACCCATAGTAACTGGGTTAACAGATGCATACATCGCACCTGATCTCCAGAACATCTTTCTAATTAATTTCTTTTCTTCTTTATCAATGTTATTCATTAGTTTCATGCGAAAAAGTCCTCCTCTTCACTGTCATTAGCTGTAGTATTTACGACAGCTGGTTTAGCCATCATATCTTTTAACTGCATATCACGCTGTGCTGTTACAAATGCGATAACGACACCTAATACTGCGATTGCGATTAATGGTAATTTTAAATAAGCGACTGCAACAAATCCGAAAATAAAGTAAATACCTATTTTCTTATCCCATAGCATCTGTAATAACATAGCCATACCTACAGCAGGAAGCATGTTACCTGCAACTGTTAAACCATTCATAATAACCTTAGGGATTGACTGTAAGATTGTCTGTACAACGTCAGATCCTAACCATACAGCAAAGAATGGAATTAAAGCATATAAACCATAGTGTAATGCCCATAAACCAAAGTGAAGGGCTGTGATTGATTTGTCTTTACCTTCTAAAGCTAACTGTTCAAATTTTGGTGCGAATGGACCAATAACGAATGAGAAGATGAAGTTCATGAACTGAAGACCTAATACAGCAAGTGGGAATACGATTGGAATAATAGTACCAACATTACCACCCATCTGGATTGTGAATGCTGTAGCAAGACCTGCAGCTAGAGCTGGTTCAGCAGTACTTGAAATACCTACATTGACAACCCCCATAAAGATTGATTCTAATGATGCTCCAACTAATAAACCTGTCTGAACATCTCCTAGCAATAAACCTGTAAGTGGTGCAACAACGATTGGTCTACTTAACATGACCATACCGAATAATTCATGTCCTGCAACGCCTACGAATACTGCCACTGCAACAAAAAATGCGTTTAACATAATAACTCTCTCCTATCTCTTATAAATTTTTTAATACGTTTGTAGCAAGCTTCTTTTCCATTGAAGGTGTACCCTGGAAGAATGTATCTGGATATAATTCAACTAATTCTTTTAATGCGTCTAATTCATCTTTAGTAAGCATAACTTCCTTAGTTAAAGTAATTTTTTCTCCTGAAGTCATCTTTCCAGCGTTACCTAAGTTAACTAATTCAATATTCTTGTATTTCTTACATAAAGTAACAGCATCACGTACTGTAGGTACAAGAACCATTAAGCGCATCTTTTCTGATCTAGGATCATCTAAGATAGATGAAACGCCTTCTACTGATTTGATAATACATTTAATACCTTCTGGTACTGCCATCTTTAATGACATTTTCTGTAATTCATTAGATGCTGCTTCATCACTTGCAACAACTAAGCCATTAAGCTTAAGTTCCTTTGTCCAAGTCATAGCAACCTGTCCATGAATTAATCTTTCGTCAACTCTTAAACAAACAATCATTTTCTTTTCCTCTCTTTCTTATAGAAGAAAATCGTCATCGTTTTCTTCTGTGTTGTTTTTTTCAATTTCTACTAAGCATAACTGTTCTCTAGCTTCTTCAATCTTAGCCTTTAAGAACTCGTTAGTAAGTTTTTCTGGAGTCATAGTGACTTCAATAAGAACAGCTAAATTAAATCCTGATACTAAGAAAGTGTTTTCCCTTACACAATATGGAATCATCTTCTGATTCACACTTCCGCCCTTAATATCAGTAAAGATAACTACTTCATCTTCCTGTGGAATCTTTGCGAAATATTCTTCAATCTGCTCATTGATAGGTTTCTGTCCATCTACATAAGCTGTAATATAGTCTACGTTATCTACATTACCGATTAAGAATTCCATTGTTGATCTTGCACCTGAAGCAAGTAAGCCATGTGTGGCTATTAAAATATGTCTCATTTTCATATCCCCCTTACACTTATATAAGTTGCAATTGTCATGCCAACTTTTAAGTTTTCTGTTTTATATTTTCTCCTTTCTTTTTTTACTTATATATACTGCAATTGACGTGCCAACTTTTAGTTTTTATTTATTAATTCTTTTATTTCTTTTTCTTCTGGCATTACTCTTAATGCACCCTTCTTAGTTGTAATTAAAGAAGCTGCTGCATTCGCAAACTGAAGCATTTCTTTTAAATCTTCTTCAGTTAAGTTATCTAAACCATGTTTAAGTACTGCATGAAGTGCGCAGGCACCAAACGTATCACCTGCACCTGTTGTTTCAATCGTATCCTTATTTAAATAAGGTTCCATAAATACCTTCAAACCACCATAGTAAGCAATACTACCGTTCGGACCAAGTGTGACATTGATGAGTTTTGCATGCGTTCTTTCTCTAATGATTTCAATTCCTTTATCATAATCATTCGTACCAGTCAGCCATTCAATTTCATTATCTGCAATCTTTAAGATATCGCACTGTTCAATACCATACCAGATCTGCTTTGCTGCAAGATCTTCACTTTCCCATAACGGTGGTCTTAAGTTAGGGTCAAAAGAAATAATCTTATTTTTCTTTTTTGCATAATCAACCATCGCATAAGTAGCAGATCTTACTGGCTCGTCCGTCATAGACAGAGAACCAAAGTGAAAGATACGACAGTTATCAATTAATTCATAATTCACTTCGTCTTCCCTAAGCATCATATCTGCTCCTGGCTTTCTATAGAAAGAGAAGCTGCGGTCACCTGTTTCATCATTATCTACAAAAGCAAGTGTTGTTTTAGCATTAGGATCAAGAATAAGTCCTGTAGAATCAATCTTCTGTTCTGTAATTGTATTTTTTAATAGTTTACCAAACTCATCATCTCCTACTTTACCAATAAAAGCAGTTTTATAACCTAATTTTCCAAGCATAGCAAGTACATTACATGGTGCACCTCCTGGATTGGCTTCATAGATACGGTTATTCTGTTCACTTAAACCATTTCTAGTGAAGTCTATTAATAGTTCACCTGTTGCTGTTACATCGTACATAGAATACCTCCATTGTTTATTCACTTATATATACTGCAATGCATGTGCCAAGTTTGAGATATAAATAAAAAAACTCACAGCTTATGTACTGTGAGATGAAATAAAATAAAAAAAGTGACGCAACGCAGGCGTCGCATCACATAAAACAAAATGTTTTTGTCCTTCGTCAGTATTATAGATTCTTTTCATATAAATAGTCAATAACATTCATGACAACCCACTCAGAATTACCTCGTATTTGAAGCATGATATTTATGTTTCTACACATTCTAGGATACTCTTATTCTTATAGGCACATCCACTTTATATAGAGATAATAGTTTTCTGACAATTTCAGATAAAAAAAGTAGCCCAACGCAGGCGTCGGGCTACATAAAACATAACTGTTTTTGTTCCTGTATGTATTATACGTTTCTTTCGTATAAATAGTCAACAACATTTTTTAGCGAGTATTTTTGAACAAAAGAGTAATACTCTACTATTTAGCAGCATTCCAAAAAATAAAAACAGATTCCCTGTTTTTGTTTTGAAGAATCAGCTCTATATAGCTATTTTTCTCAATTTATTAACGCATTTGCTGTTTTAAAAAAAGATGGCGCTATTTTGCAACCATCTTCTCTATATTATTTATTTTCGTTTTTAGAACTTAATGTATCTATCTTCTTAATAAATGGGAAGTAAACAACAAATGAAATGATAATCATCACTAACTGCCATAACGCAACTTTCCATCCCCCAATTAAGAAACCTGAAATAATTGGTGGAGTTGTCCAAGGAACCATAACACCACTAAATAAAGGTAAAATGCCAAAATACATAAGTAGATAACTACTGATACCAATGATCAATGGAACAAGAACAAATGGTACAAGTAAGTAAATATTTAATACGATTGGCGTACCAAAGATAATTGGTTCATTGATATTAAAGATGTTAAGAACAATTGATAATTTACCTAAGCTACGTAGTGATTCTGATTTTGCGAAGAATGTAATATAAATAACTAATCCAATGACAACACCAGCACCAGACATACATAAAAAGTTATCCCAGAATGTTGAGTAAAGATATGACCACCATTCTGAATAGTTAAAGCTACACCAGAATCTAGAATCTTCTGGTTAGCTGCCATGTTAGCCTGTAGGATTGGTGAAAGAATACCACCACAAATAGAACCACCATGAACACCAGTCCACCATAATAATGACATCATAACTGTCATAATTACTACACCAGCAAATGAATCAGTCACACCCTGTAATGGAATCTGAATAGCTGAGTAAATCAATTCCGCAAATGTAGTTTTAAACACAAAATGACATACTGCATAGATAATAGCACAAACAATAGTAATAATACCTGTTGGTAATAATGATGAGAAAGAATCTGCGACTCCTGGAGGAACACCTTCAGGCATTTTTACACGGATATCTTTTCTAATACATAATGAATAGATATAACCTACTAAGAATCCAATTAGGATAGCACAGATCATTCCCTGTCCTGCTGTCCAGTCCTTAGAGATAACGCCAGTGACTGCTTCACCGTTTTCTAATACTTTAGAAGAAGGTGTAAGTAATACAAATGCAGCTAAACCAGTCAAAGCACCATTGACTGCAGTTGAGATTTTATCATTCTTAAGATAAGAATAAGTGATACCTACTACTGTAAACAAAGCCATTAATGAGAATGTAGATGAATAAACCTGTGAACAGATATCTGCTAAACCACATTCTGCAACTAATGTATTTAATGATTTAATGGGTAGATTCGCAATTAATAAGAATAAAGAACCAATCATCAAGAACGGTAATGAGAACATCATACCATCTTTTAATGCTTTAATAACTTTTGTATTTGTGAATTTTGAAATATATACTACGACTTTCTCGTTTATGAATTTTTTCCATATTATCTCCTATAACTTCTCACCATTAGATGAAATTACTTGTTTATACCATTCAAAGGATGCTTTCTTATATCTGTTTCCAGTACCTTTTGCATGGTCATCTAAGTCTACGTAAATGAAGCCATATCTTTTCGCAAGTTCTCCTGTTGAGGCACTTACGATATCAATAGCAGCCCATGGTGTATAACCCAAAACTTCTACACCATCAAGGTCTATTGCTTTTTTCATTTCACTAATATGATTTCTTAGATAATCAATACGGTAATCATCATTGATCATTCCATTTTCTAATTTATCATAAGCACCAAAACCATTTTCTACAATGAACATAGGTTTTTGATATCTTTCATATACTTCATTTAAGATATTTCTTAATCCTGTTGGATCTATAGCCCATCCCCAATCACTCTTCTTTAATAAAGGATTCTGAACTTCGACAAAGTTGTTTTCATCATCATATTGCGCAATTGTTGATTTATAATAACTAAATCCAATGTAGTCTACTTTACCTTTCTTTAGGTCAACAAGATCTTCATCTGTAATATCTAAATGAATATGATTTCTTTCCCAATGTTTTAATGTATAAGCAGGATAATACCCTCTTACATAAACATCACTAAAGAAGTAACGTTTATCCATTGCTTTAATACCCGCAAAGATATCTTTTGGATCACATGATGCAGGATAAATAGGACCAAAATGAAGCATACATCCTACCTACATTTCTGGATTGATTTCTTTTGCTCTTTGTACTGCTTTTGCACTTGCAACAAACTGATAATGAGAGATTTGATACATTGTCTTTTCTACATCTTCATCTTCTCTATATAGTACACCAGCACCAGTCCATGCATTAAAAGGATTATCAGTATCAATAAGGTTATTGATTTCATTAAAAGTCATCCAGTATTTCACTTTATTCTTATATCTTTCAAAGCAAGTAATTGCATATCTCTCAAAGAACTCAATAAGCTTTCTATTACGCCATCCATCATATTCTTTCGCAAGATAGAGAGGCATTTCGAAGTGTGATAAAGTAACTACAGGTTCAATACCATACTTTAAACATTCGTCAAATACATCATCATAATACTTTAAACCTTCTTCGTTAGGTTCTAATTCATCACCATGAGGGTAAATACGAGGCCATGCAATACTTAAACGGAAACACTTAAATCCCATCTCTGCAAATAGTTTAATATCTTCCTTATAATGATGATAAAAATCAATACCAAAATGGTTTGGATAATAGTTATCCTTCTTTATTTCAAATGAGATTTCTCTAGGGTGATTTACATCTCCAGAAGACATGACATCAGTTACACTTAAACCTTTGTTTCCTTCGTTGTAACCACCTTCATATTGGTTAGCAGCCACTGCGCCACCCCATAGAAAGTCTTTGTTCATAATTATTCTCCCAGTTTGAATTTATCAACTGTCTTTGTTGTCCCCTCTAGATAAGAATAATTACTTATAAGCTTCAATGAAGCAAAAACATCAAATATATACTGTAAAGAAGAAATATAAACCGCATTAGATAACTCAATAGTATTTCGTGTTGCCATTATTACTATTGTTTCATCACAATACTTACATATATCTCTGTTCTTATGATCACATATCACAATAGATCTAGCATGTGATTTACTGATATCTTCAGCCATCTTCAACATCTCTTTATTCTGTCCTGTATGAGTTAAGAATATGCAGAGTGTGTCATTTGGATTTCTTTGTTTCAAGTATTGAATATGCATTGGGTTTAAACTGTCATAAGCCTTTGATATAATCCCTATTTCTTCAAAGTTCAGACTATAGACCTGTGCCAACGCAAAATTAATACCTGTTCCATATATCTCAATATATTTGCAGTTTTGAATAAGTTGATAAATTCTTTCCAACGTTTGTTTGTCTAATAAACTTTTTGTATATTCAATTGATCTTCTGTGTAGAATTTCAATTTTATTTAAAGCATCTTTAATTGAACTATCACTAGAAAATGGTTCAATTTCTAAATCACTCTTTAATTCAAGTAAATGAGAATATTCAGCAGCATATTGATATTTAAAGTCTTTATAACCTTTAAAACCTAACTTCTTACATAATCGTGATACTGTTGCTGTACTTGTATAGCTTAATTGTGCTAATTCATTAATATTCTTTTGTAAAATATCATCTGGATTACCTAATATATAATCCACTAGATATTTCTCTTGAATCGTTAAATGATCCAATGCTTTTATTTTATCGATAATCATTATTATTCCTCTTTTCACCGGTTAAAAGATCCATAACAACTATCTCCTTATCTAGAAGACAGTTCCATCTTAGTGTACACTACGTGTCAAGTCAGCAAAATGTATGCGATTCCAATTCAATAGAAAAAAGCTTACAACTACATAATTATTTAAGTAATAATGCTGAAAATAATTATCAAAAAAAGGAGGATCACTCCTCCTTACAACACTTCCCCATTACTACTTATTACATTCTTATACCATTCAAATGACTTCTTCTTAATTCTTCTCATATCCTTTAAGTCATCATTATCTCTATTTACATAGACAAAACCATATCTCTTCTTCATCTGTGCACGACTACTTAAGATATCAATAGGACCCCAAGACAAGTATCCTCTACAATCTACACCTTCTTCTACAGCCTTTTTCATCTCTTCAATATGTTTTCTCATATAATCAATACGATAATCATCATTTATAACACCATCTACTAACTGATCATCATATCCATAACCATTCTCTACAATATAGATAGGCATTTCATATCTATCATAGAGCTGTCTTAAAGTAATACGTAAACCAATAGGATCTATTGTCCAACCAAATTCAGACATTTCTAAGTAAGGGTTCTTCTTGATGACTACATCTTCTACATTAGTCAAACTATCTTCACCATAATGACTAATAGTAGACATATAATAGCTTATCGCAAGAGCATCTGTTTTACCCTTCTTAAGTATTTCAAAGTCTCCTTCTTCTATGACTGGCATTGTACCTTCTAGTTTCATATTTGCTAGGAAGTAATTGTTATAGTGTCCTCTCGCAAAGACATCTAGGAATACAAATGCTTCACTTTGGGCTTTCATAGATTCTAATGTATCTAATGGGTGACATGTTTCAGGATAGCTTTGTACAATAGTGGCCATACCTAAAACATATCCTCCTTTTTGATGGATGTATTCGTTTATCAAACTATGCGCGATTAAAGTGTTATGCATAATTTGATGATCCAGAGTAATAGGGTTTTCTCCTTCAGGACATACAGCACCAAAGAACATCTTTGGACCTTTCTGTAGTATTCCATTCTGTTCATTGAAGATAATCCAGTATTTAACTTTGTCACTATAATGATCTACAATCTTCTTGCATAATTCCACAAATATATCCACTACTTTTCTACTCGCAAAACCATTGTATTTCTCATATAAGAATACAGGCATCTCAAAGTGATAGAGTGTAGGAATAGGTTCTATCCCTCTCTTTAGTAGTTCATCAATAAATTCATCATAGAAAGCAAAACCTTCTTCATTATACGTATTCTCATCACTCATAAGTCTAGACCAGTCTAAAGAGAAACGGTATGCATTAAAGCCTAACTCTTTATATAAGTCAAAATCTTCTTTGTATCTATGATAAGCATCAATACCATCTTTAAAGTCTGAGAACTTACCAGTGACTGTTAAGTCACATACTGCAGGGACTTTACCTCCTTCAGTATATCCACCTTCACTCTAATGGGCAGTCACTGCACAACCCCATAAGAAATCTTTTCTTAGCATCTTTACTAACTCCTTTATGTATATTCTTATTTAATTCTATTAAGACTATACTTGAATTTCAAGGAAGTAACACTTGAAAAGAAATAGTATATATTATTCTAACGCTCATTTAATACGTTTTAACGCTCATTATTATATTAATTTTTTGGCTTAGTTATGCGGTTTTTAACTTTCTAACGCTCATTTAACACTCACGAGTGTTAGAATTATTGTTTCTAACGCTCATGAGCGTTAGAATAGAATATCATCATCCGTTGAATCTGGTATTTCAATTTTTAGAGTTTCTTCTAGATTTCTATAATATTCATCAACAACAGAATCAATAGATTCCCTATCTTCTGCTTTTTCATAACAAGCTACAAGCTTATCTAACCAATGAGATGTCATGAAATCATTAACACCGTAGTTCTTTAAACAATATTCATATGTTTTCTTGGTATACTCAAGTACCTTATCACATTCTCCCTTTTCATTATATGAATCACAAATATAAGACACTATCATAATACTGATATAATCATCTTCACCGAGCATTGATTTTCTTTCATTATAATCTTGTATGAGTTCTTCTAATGTTTTCTTTTCTTTCATCGGTGTATCTCCTTATTCTTTTTTATTTTCTCTTATTGGTTTCATTATGTAAATAAGAATCAAACGTAAGGTGTTCCCAAATTTGAACACCACTGTGATTTTACACATTAGTGTTCTCAATTTTGAACACCACTGTAATTTTACGTATTAGTGTTCTCAAATTTGAACATAAAATTGAATCAATCAAGACAGTATGATATAATTTATTCAGAAATGAGGTGACAATAATGATTGAAAGAAAAGAATATCTAAATCAACTACTATCCTGGAAAGATCAAAATATTATAAAAGTCCTGACTGGTATTAGACGTTGTGGAAAAAGTACAATCTTAAAACTATATCAAGAATATTTATTAGAAAACGATATTGATCAATCGCAAATTATCTCTATCAACTTTGAAGAACTCGAATACGAAGAGTTACAAGATTACAAAAAGCTCTACCAATACATCAAAGATAGACTAGCAAAAAATAAAATGATGTATATTTTTCTCGATGAAATTCAAAACGTCCCTTCTTATGAAAAAGTTGTAGATAGCCTTCATGTAAAAGAAAATATAGATATCTATATCACAGGATCTAATTCATATATTTTTTCTGGTCAGCTAGCCACTTATTTAAGTGGTCGATACATAGAAATCCCCGTTCTTCCTTTGTCTTTTAAAGAAATTTATAGTCCTCACTCAAATAAAGAAGAGGCATTTCAGAAGTATATGAAAACAGGCGGTTTTCCTTATATTAATCAAATACAATTGGATAATGAACAGATTAACATGTATCTAGAAGGAATATACAATACCGTGATTGTAAAAGATATTGAAGAGAGAATTAACAGAAAAAACAATGGAAGTGATTCGAAGAATGTAACTGATGTTGCACTACTAAAAGCTATATCTAAATACTTATCAAGTGTTGTTGGAAGCCCTGTTTCCATACGTAGTATTACTAATTATTTTAAATCAAACGAAAGAAAAACTTCACCTAATACAATCAGCAATTATATTGAAGCATTGTGTGAATCATATCTTTATTATCCTGTTGAAGTTATGGATATATCAGGCAAGGAAGTATTAAAATCAAACAAGAAGTATTATATTGTAGATTCAGGAATTCGCAATTATATTCTCCCAAAGCAATCTTATGATTTAGGATTCACAATTGAAAATATTGTATATCTAGAACTTCTAAGAAGAAGATATATTGTAAATATTGGACGAAGTGGGCATACAGAGGTTGATTTTATTGCGAAAAGAAATGATGTCTATACTTATATACAGGTTACTGCATCACTTGTGGATGAGAATACTTTTAACAGAGAGATTCGTCCTCTAAAACTAATCGAAGACAATTATGAGAAAATCATCCTTACTTTAGATAGATATACACTTGGAAATTATGATGGTATTAAGGTAATTAATCTCATAGACTGGTTATTAGAAGAATAGGCTGCAGCGACTAGATTCGCTACAGCCTTTGTTTTATATACAACAAATAAAAAATATTTTATTATGGTCCATAAAAAGTACAGTGCATAGGCACTCCTATAAACTGTACTGCTTTATCATAAATTAATTTTGAGCTCGTCCATTAATCCTCTTGATGGCACAGACGCTTTTTTAAATGCATTCTTGATTTTCTTTGATTCACTCTCACCTTTATTCGCTATATGCCCAATAATATCTTTCGCATTCTTGATATTATCAGTAGGAATAACCATACGTATAGCTGTACCTTCAAATAAAGTTTCTCCTATATCAGTCTTGTTATCTTTTACCATAATATAATTACCATAGCTCATAAGTAAAAAGCTACCATGTAAATATTTACATATTTCACTGGCCATATATAATCCATATCCTGAATTTGCCCATTTGTCATCACCACCATCTTTTTTTGATGGTCTGAATGATTCTGAAATTCCTGCTTTTAAAGCCCATTGTAATGCTGTTTTATTATCAGTGATATATTTTTTATGTGCTAGGTTCTGCGTTAAGCTTTCAAATATCCCTATTCCTTCATCTATAATTCCAATTTCTGCTTTATCATATGAAGGCCAATATTGACCACAGATCCATGATCTATCAGCTTCAGCATGTTCATATGTGTTACGAAGTATTTCTCTAATCAAATAAGTGAGCAGCTTATGTAATTCTGTATTCTCTCTACTTATAACTTTTGCAAGACGTCCAGATTCTTTTTCTATCAAATCACCTACAACAGTATAGTTATCATCCCTTAATTCATTAAATACAATTGGCGTTATAGGTATGTAATTGATACTTCCTTTTGCTTCTCCAGGTAATTTACCAATATCTGATTTGGGTGATAAATACTTAAATAACCCCATTGTACATGCGTAAGATTTATTTTCTGTTCCTGTAAAATCAAATGTGACATCAGGATATTTTTCAATATATTTATGTATCATAGATCCTATAGCTAGCATTCCTAAAGGTTCTATGCGTCCCATATGAGAAAAATTGAACACTACATCATCATTTGAATTTAATGCCTCTAACTTTTTAGGAAAGTCAAAGACATCTTCAATTTTCATACATTCAATATAATATTTCACTTATTATCCCTCCCGCTGTATATCTATAAATATTATAGGCTCATTTTGTACAAATAACACCCGATATATATAAAAAGAGATAGCTTTCGCTATCTCTCAGACCAATTAAGTATTATGATCTTTTCTTTCTCTTAAGTAACATAGCACCTGCTACTGTCATCATAGAGATCCAGCTTGCAATTGATGTTGCATCACCTGTCTTAGCTGGTTTCTTATCCTGAGTAGGATCTTTAGGTGTGTCTTTTCCTGTTTCAGGATCTTTTGGAGTTTCCTTATCTACTTCATTAAGTCCAATTACTTTTACAGTAAAGTCATGACTTGCAGTCTTTCCTTCTGCATCAGTTACAGTAATAGTAACGATGACATCTGTATCCTTCTTAGGAGTAGTTACTTTACCATCTAATGAGATAATACCTTCAGGACTTACCTTAGTAATAGTAATACTATAGCCTTCTGGCACTTCAGGAAGTACAAACTGTGTCTGTCCTTTAGAAACAACTGACTGTACTTTATTACCTGCAAGTAAATCATCTAGGATATCCTGTGATGATGGTTTAGCTGGAGTAACTTCTACCTTCTTGAAGTTTGCTTTTAGAGTAGTGTTTGTAGTTGCTTCGAATGTATATGGGTTAGAAGTACTTACTTCTCTTCCATTTTCATCTGTCCAGTTCACAAATTCATAACCTTTATTTGCCTTAGCTGTTACAGTCACATTTGAACCTTCTTCATAAATACCATCTTCTTTATTCATTTTGACAGTACCCATGTTCTGATCACTTTCTACTGCAACTGTATACTTCTTATTTTCAACAGTTACTTTTACAACTACTTTCAAGCCATCTGGGTTTACAACGCCTTCTGGTAATGTAAGAGTACCTTCTAATACATATGTACCACATTCATTAGCCTTATAAGATGCTTTATTCCATGTTACGTCTACTTCTTCTGTTTCATTATTTTCTAATGTAATAGATACTTTGTTTGGTAAATTTAATGCATCTAGTGTTGTACCTTTTACTACAGTAAGATCATCTAACTTCTGGATATTTGTAATCTTTACATCTGCTTCAGAAGACTTTTCAAACTTCGCAATTAAAGCTGTGTTATCATTAACATTGAATGTGTATTCTGCTTTATCAGATACTAGATCACCATTAGGACGATACCATCCCTTAAATACATAACCTCTATTAGGTGTTGCAGTAACAGTTACAGATTTATTTGCAGCAACTTCTTTACCACCACTTACTTTACCACCTTTTTCTGCTTCTACATAAACAGTATAAGTGTTATTAGTTACATCTTTATTCGCAATGTTAAATTCAGAGATAGCTACCCATCCATCATTTGATTCAGATGCTACAAACTTAAATCCATATACATTTTGTGTATCAAAAGTAAATGTTTTTTCTGACTTGTTAGCATCAAATGTTTGATCTTTCGCAACTTCTACCCATTCACCATTCTTTTCAGTCTGGATATAAAGTGAAGCTTTAGTCACCTGACCACTGTTAGAATCCTGACGTGGTGTGAATGATACCTGGTTAATTTCATAAGCTTTATCAAATGAAATTTCTGTCCAAATACTTCCATCAGCACCCTTACCGCTTCCTGCTCCACCTGATGTAGTAGGAACCTTATCTTTTGTAGCTTGTGACCAGTCTGAATGCCAGATTGTAGAAGGTTTATTATCAAATGCCATACCGATAATACCTTCATTCTGACCACCATGAGATGTTGGTGTTTCTGATTCAGCTTTACCAGACCAAGAAGCTTTATTATAAAGATCTACTTCTGGTGCTTTTTCAGTGACTACTACGTTATCAATGACTGCAGAAACTGTTTCTGTCTTAGACCCAATTCTTTCTAGTGGTAAGGCGAATGTTGAATGAGTGATATTGTCTTTCTTCACCATATCATTGTGAATAAACTTACCTTTTGCATCACATACATATTCACCATTAACATAAAGACTTGTCTTCTGCTGAGCTGTAGTGATTGCGATATTGACTTTCTTACCTACTGGTAATTCATAGTCAAAATAATAGTTATAAAGTTCTCTTGTAAATCCTAACTTACCATCTTCCATGATTCTGATATCATGTGTTCCATAGTCAGCATCTGATTCAAATAGGATATCTCCTGGTTTAGCAGGTTTGTTTAGTTTAATATCAAATGATAGCTTATTACCATTACCAAGTTCTTTAATTGGAGAAGTAACATAACTTACACCATCTTTTAATACTAATGCATTATCCTTGATTTCAGTATTCTTTCCTTCTTTAAGGTCACGTTTGTTTTCAGAACTATCCTTTAAACCGTTATTGAAATCATAGCTTTCATAGTTTTCACCCTTTTTATTTTCTTTATAATAAGGGTTTGTATTAGGTCCTGTACCTTTATCCTGAGCCACTTTAGCAAGAGCATCAGCACTGCCTTTTTCCTTACCAGTCGCAGCCCATGTCTTTTCTGCATAGAATGGTAATGCATCAAAGAAACGCCAGTATAGATCAGATTCACTTAAACCTGATGCACTCTTATCGATATTATCACTCCATAATGCGAATGCAGCACCTAACATCTGATCATCACCAGCAGGAACATACTTATAAGAACCACCTTTAACTCTTACTTTATTTGCTTCAAACTGATTGAAGATTCTATTTACGTTTAATAAATCTCCATAGGCATTGGCACGTCCTTTGTTTCCATTTGGAACCATATAACCAAAGTCATCAATTGTATTAATAAGCTTATAGCCCATATCATACATTTCAATACCATCTGCCCAGTCAGCTGACCAAAGGTTCATTTCTACATTATCAATAGCTTCTCTCTTAATCTGAGTCACTGGATTATCTTTGATCCAAGTTAAACCACCCCACATACGTACTGTATTTGTTTCTTTTAAGTGAGGAACTAAATCATTAACGAATCCACGATATGCTGTATAGTTTGATAAGAACTCATCTGCACCAATATGTACAGTTGTTTTTCCATCAAATACTGGATTAGCACCTTTTGTATAATCATCAAAGATTTCTTTGATTTTATCTTTTGTTTCTTTCTTAGAGACATCAAGATGGTCAATAAGTGGTCTATTTCTATTTAATGGTGATACCTTATTCTGAACCATCAATTCTGGCCATACTTTAGTAAATGAAGTGGAATGAGCAGGAACATCAATTTCAGGTACTACCTTCATACCAAGTGCTCTTTCACCCTGGATGAATTCTCTGAAGTCCTTCTTAGAAATAGAATAGTCTTTTGCAGTAGGTGTTTCACCTTTATCGTTAGATAATCCTGATTCTAGACGGAATGCTTCATAGGCTTTAAATGCTTCATTTTCATTATCACCTTTACCATATTGTTCTAAGAAGATGTAGTTATCAGATAAATGAGTCTGGAAGTCATTCATCTTATAGTAACGCATTGTTCTTGCAACTTCCTTCATCATATCTAATGAAACTGGTTTACGTGCTACATCGAATAAGAATCCACGTGTCTTGAAACGAGGATAGTCACGCATTTTACCAATCTTATAGCCTTCATTGTCTTCTTTATACATCTGAAGGATTGTCTGCATACCATACATGTTACCTGTTGTATGAACAGAAGCAACATTGATACGGTCTTTCTGGATATCCATTGTATATCCTTCGTCACCTAGAAGAGTATCCGGTGCTTTTAATTCAAAGTTGAATGCATTAGCTTGAGAGGCACCTTTTTTCACTGTAAGGTTAATACCTGTGAAATCTTTATAATCACGTACAAATTCATCTACAACAGCTTTTAACTTATCATCTGTATAAGTCACTGTCTTTAATGAGTTAACTGAAATCTTTTCTGTTGAGTTTGAATGCCATTCCTGGATTTCTGGAATAACAGTAGGTTTAGTATTCTTATTTGCAGACTGTTCGTTTATACCTTTTACAACATAGTCAACATCTGCAGTCTTCTTTTCTTTTCCAGTTTCAGTTTCTGTAACTACATAAGAGACCTTTACATTCTTATCAACTAATGGATGGACAATCTTACCATCTGCACCAATGATCTGTTCAAGGTCTGCACCATTGATTCTTACAGTAAATCCTGCTGGTACAGCTGGCATATCTAATGTATTCACACTTGCTTCAATTGTCTTACTCTGAGATTCAATAGAAGAGACAACAGAGTTTAGAGTTGCTTTCTGTGCTGTTTGTTCATTAGAATAAACTTCCATTTCAGCAATACTTACATTATTCCATGATGATGCTTCAGCAACAAAGTTACAAAGTTTTAATTCTTTTGCTTCAATAGGTTCATTGAACTTAACAACAACTTCGTTATTATAACCATCACCCTTTTTTGTATTAGTAAAGCTCTTTGCAAGTTTTTCTACACCATCTTTATCTTTGTATTTAATATCAAAGCTCTTTACGTTAGATGGCATTGGAGCAACATCTCTTTCAAAGAAATGAATCTTAAGTTCCTTAACGAGAGTCAATCCAGCAAATTTAGTATTAAGCCAGATATTAGTAGTTGGAGTTTCATAATCACTTGCCCAGCGGTTTGCTTTTTCTGTGCTTCCATCTTTTACTTTATCTGGACTAAGTGTATTAGCTTCACTACTTGATGCAGTGACTGTAGCGTTTGCCATATGGTTCTTATTAGGCGTAGCATCTGCTTTTTCTACAATCTTACTATAGACTTCAATTTCATTGATTCCGACATTCTTCCAGTTGATTGTACCTCCATCTGCAGAAAGTACAGTTACCTTTACTTTAGTGGCTTGATGATCTTTATCTAACTGAATGATTTCAGCTTGTTTAGCCTTAGAAGTCTTTTTATAAACTTCTACATATTTCCCGTTTTCTTCTAATTCTACTTTATAGCCTAGAATATTCTGTGCATCATCAGTTCTTTCGAAATTGATATTAATCTGACGTACTGTCTTTTCTTCTCCTAGATTAATTTCAATCCATTCATTGTCTGCCTTATTCTGTGCAGTTCCCCAGCGAGTCTTCATATCACCATCTACTGCTTTGCCTGGTGATGTAGAATCTACTTCATAACTACTTGCATTAACAGTACATCCTCTAGCAAGATTTAAGTTTTCTACAGCATAGACTGGTCTCACATCAACAAATGCAGCATTCGCAATCATGACAGTTGCAACTAATCCAATAACACCTTGTTTTTTGTTCATTATCCCTTTTCCTTTCTTTTCTATATAGGACCAACAAAAAAAGACCAAAGTACCCCTCTTAAAAAGAAGGTTTACTCTGGTCTTGCCTAATTCAATAGTAACAATCCTATACGTTTTTCATACAGTGAAATGATAGCACTTACAATGTACTTATTCAAGTATTTTTTTAATTAATTGTCTTGTTTTATACTTATAGATGATCCTTACATAAGTTTATCTATTATTAGGTTGAGAAAGAAATCATTGTAGAATGTTTAATCTGTGTCCAATGTTTTTAGTCTTTCTAGCCATTTTGTAATAAAACCATCTTTTAAGAATGCAAGTAATGTCCCCTCACCAAATCTATCTGCACGTATAGCACCAAAAATTAAGGCAATAATACATTGAGCATCTAAATGATCTACTTCTGCTTTAACCATTGGTTCCCAACTCCATTTGATGCCATTATCTTCTAGGATTTTTATATAACTGTGTAATCCCATTTCTTCATGGTTATCTACAAAAAAATATACATCATGAATGAACTGATCTACAACTCTTGAATAGTCTACAAAAGGGAACTGAAGTGGGTGTTCTGGTGTTCCATCATTCTTATCATCAACAATCCATGTACCAAATTCTGCTCCTGTGAACTCATCTAAATATTTAGTTAAACTTTCGTACATATAAATCACCTCTTAATAATCTTCGTCTGTTTCATCAAACCCATCATCTACACCTTGTCTATAAGAAGGATCAGTATTGTATCTATCATGATCATAATCGCCATCATCTATTGCTGAATTGTAACCATCATTATAACTACTAGATGATTCACTTGATCCATAATTATTGTATTCCTTCTTAGGTTTTGATGGAGTGTAAGTGCTTGGTCCAGGTTTATTTAGTTCATATACTAATTCACCATCAATAGTGAGCTTATCATAATACTGTTGATTTTCTATTTCATAATTATGCTTGTCACCAGATAATTTCATTATAAATCTATCATCTTCTTGAAATAACACCATTCTTCCTTCTGATTCAAAAGGTTCACCATCCCAAAATATTTTAGATTGATTCTCATAATAATTCTTATTCCCGTTTACTTCTAATATCTTGTAGAATAAGTCTTTTGCACCACGTTTAGAATCAATAGCCAAATCATAATAATCATCAACTGTATGACTTGAATAAGTAAAGTCTAGTTGATATACAGGTACACCATATGCTTTATTGTATTCAGTATATGAACAACGATCTACCTTAATAGTCACATCTGGAAGATCACTTGTTTGAATATATTCTTGTATTTCTGGCACATATTCTTTTTGGTACATTTTTTTGACTTCTGTAGTCTTAAAGCCATACTTTAGATAATTAGGTATTGGACCTTTCATGAAATCTGCAATAAGTATTATAAGCCCTAATAATATTGAAACAATAAAACTGAATAATACGAAATAGAATAATATGTTATCTTTATTGTGATTTTCTTTCATATGATTGATGTTCCCTTCTTGATGTATCTTCTTTCTATAGTTCTATTGTAGTCTATTTTTAAAAGAAATGTGTTGAGTTAGGGTTCTACAGTGCCTTTTATAAGGAGTTTAAAAAATATTTTTATTTAATATAAAAGAACGGGTGTTATGAAAAATTGTTATTCTTTTTTCAAATCCATAGTGGTCTTTTGAGCGTATTCAATTTTTGAGTGGGGGAGTACTTGTCTAGCATATTGAGTGGACTTTTCTTCCATAACGAGTGGCCTTACATTAGCGGAATACTCACGAAAATTCAGGGAAACTACAGAAAGAGAATATATCAAAACATAAAGTGTAATCTTTTAATATTGGATAAATGTCTGTTGATAGGAACTAATAATACCGAATAGCGGGATATTCTGGAAATACCAGAAAAGAAATATCGTATTCATTTAACATTATTCTACTCTCAGTTTGATGTTGCCGGATAACACAGTAAGCTTGGTAGAAGTGCTTTAGCTGATGTAATAATGGATAGAATAGTATCAAGATCATAAACAATAAAAAATCTTTGGCGATAAGTCGATGAGAAACAGATAAAACAATCCTGGCTGTACTTTTACAGTCAGGATTTTTGGGTGGTCAGGTTCAACGGAATGCTTAGTCAACCTATTCGGAATGAGTGATCAACTAAAGTGGAATAATCATCGCAAGAATGGTTAATCAATCTCATAGGAATTAGTGAATAAATAAAATGAAATAATCAAATTTTTTTAATCATTATTGACTATTGCGTAATTCTTCCTTAAATCAGAATCTAATTGTGACTTATTTATATTGAAGTTTTTATATGAAATGTATAGATAATTCTTTGCTCTAGAGAACGCAACAAAAAGTTTTCGTCTATATTCATCATCATAACGATAAGGTATATTTGAAATAACAACAAAAACACAATCAGCCTCTAACCCCTTTGATGAGTGAATTGTCATAATTCTGTTATGAAATGACGATTGTCAAGTGGAAATAACACATTTCTTTGATTT